>Ga0222719_10000089_pt1 | contig 87358 bp, 85 predicted proteins | sample C33_34DmetaG_FD_165039 | JGI IMG/M metagenome (GOLD analysis project Ga0222719, IMG submission 165039) | Estuarine water microbial communities from San Francisco Bay, California, United States - C33_34D | ecosystem: Environmental > Aquatic > Marine > Unclassified | place: USA: California... | reverse complement strand
TTCATCTATCAATGTAAGTTTAACCTATTTAAGAGGTTTTAGAAATAGCTGAATTAAAAGAGGAGGATATGCCTATGGTTTAGTTGCCTTTAATTATGAGAGACAACTCTGCTCTAAGGGTGTCAAATTCCTCTTCTGTCATCATACCTAACTCCAATAAATCTTTTGCTTCTTTAAGCTTTGCAATAGCTTGTTCTCTATTTAATGGAGCATTAGGATTAATAATTTCTCCTAAACCTATGGCTCTACTAAGGTCGAAAACACTGCCAAATTTTCCTATCCCAATATTAAAGCCATCTTTTCGTCTAAAGTCAACAATAATCTTAAATGATTGTCCCAATGAAGGCTTATAGATTTTTATTTTATCAATAATGACTTCAAGATTTGAATCGCTGTTGGACATAAAAGCAGCACCCATTGCTCCCATTACACTATATTTTCCGACAAGAAGAAACTTAAAATCTGAATTTATGTTAGAATCTGATGGACTTCCAAGAATCAAGCTTTCCCCAACCCTAAAAACTCCAAATTCAGTTTTTAACTCATTCATTTCAAATGGATTTTTGTAATTTTTCCATTCACTTTTATCTATGATTGAACTTGCGTCGAATAATTCAACAGATTTAAGCTTTTGACTAAAAGTCACAAGAGGAATAAAAAGGAGAAGTAAGAGAAGTTTTTTCATTTTGAAGGAGTTTTTTACTTGCACTTTATAAAGCTAAGATAATATTCCCAATATTGCAAAAAATCAACCTATTGAATGCTAAAAAGCTTTATTCGATTATTTCAACTTGAAAATACATTTGCTGCGTCTCTTGCTCTATTGCTTCTATGCGTGGTTTTGGTATAGTATAAGCTGCTAAAACCCTCAGCAATGCAATTCTTTCTGCTGTAGTTAAATCTTGTATGTTTATTTCATCTATTAAATCGCTTGTTATAAGGCTTAATTTCGCTCGTAACTCCTTGCCTGCTAGTCCTTGTCCTCGTTTGGACTTTTGTCCCGCTAATCGTCCTGTATCGCTTGTAAATGGCATTGTTATATTATGTTATGTTAACTTGATAATATATAGCAACCAGCAACTGCTTTTGGTAAATTAAGAACCCATTAAACAACTTATGCTTGCAACACTGCAACAATATTATAATCATTGTAATTGTTATAGAACTAATACTGTTATAATAGGCATATGTGATGCATTTGTGCAACCTAATACAACATTAACACAAATAGCACCACCAATACCCCTCCTGTTTCTTTTCTCTCATATGTAGTCCACTTGCAATGTTCCCTCATATGTAGTCCACTTTGACTAACTTTAGACACTTATACTCCAACAATGAGGTTATATACTGTCATTCATTTAGAGTCTTTGCTACAAAAGCATCATAACTATTCAAGTATTTCCACTAAGCGGAATAAGCAACTTTTTATTGATAAGTGTAACTGGTTTATTTCTCATATAATTAAGAGTCAGATTAAGAGCGAAAAAGGGCTGGGTGAGCTTGTAAACATCGCCTCTAAAGTGCTTAAAGAAACTATGGGCAACAAATACAATGCTGTAGTAGAAGCATTGGTGGATATTGAAATCGTCTATATGAACAAGAAGTATTCAAGTGGCAAGTTTACAAAATCCTATGCTCTAAAAAAGAATCTTGATGAAGGGGACTACAGTATAGTTGAGGTAAGTAATAAAGTATTCAGAAATAAATTAAGAGAGTCTAATGCAAATCTGGCCAAAGAATCTGAGAGCAACCCTGTGCTACACAAGATAAACCTCAATACTTTAAAGATACAGTTGACAAACAATCCTGGCATCTACTTGTGGGAATTCCCGTTAAAGCAATCCCCTTTAAAACACGGAATGTTAGTGTGGAGAGAAGACCACGTGCAACAAAGACTAAATAAATATGACGCCTATTTCAAGGCATTCCGCTCTTTAAACAACGCTAGCGACCTCAACGAGCTATATCAGCTGCCAATCTTCTTTCAACCAAAAATAAACCAATTAGGAAGAGTCTATCACATTGGAGCTTCTATGCCCAGACTAATCCGAAAGATATGCGTTACAAAAAGCAATGAGTTAATCTATGAAGTTGATATGGCGTCCGCTCAGCCTTCTCTTCTTATTCTAGAGTGGATTAGGTCTTTAGACAAAATGAGCGACGAGGCCACTAAGTGTCTTAAATTAGTAGCTAATGGCGCCGTTTATAAATATCTGGTAGACAATTCTGAAGTTCTAAAGGATATGGAATATGGTAAAATGAAAAAAGAAATTCTAACAACTTTGAATGGAGAATACAAACCAACAAAACTATACAAGGAATTAAAAAAACTCCTGCCTGAACTAATGAGGTGGATAGACAACATAAAGTTCAAAGAAGGTTACAAGAAAGTAAGCCATAGAGGTCAATCAGCTGAGGCTACAATATTTGTTAAGGTGTATAAAAATCTACCTGAAGATATGTTTTCGCTACTTATTCACGATTGTATTCTAACAACAGAGCTTAAAACCCAAGTTGTTCAAGAAAGGCTTATAGAAAGGGTCAGACAACTATACAAAGACGTTATTCCCAATGAGCTTAATATTGACAGACTTTTTAAAACAGATAAAGTATCAGTAGTGCGATGGGTAGATAATAGTTAATTATAGTTCTCCTTTAGCTCAGAAGCTTTGGAACAAAGCGCGTTGAGAAAACTACTAAAAGCGAAAAGAACAGAAATGTCTGTCAATTGTCTGTCAGTTTTTAGTAATTTTATGATGTTCTTTGAGATATTTAGAAATTAAGTAGGATGGTTTTAGTAGCTTTTCGAGACAGGTTTAGAGCACAAAAAAAGCCCTACATCGCTGTAAAGCTTTAGCTCCTCCTCTTGGGCTCGAACCAAGGACCCTCTGATTAACAGTCAGATGCTCTAACCAACTGAGCTAAGGAGGAAAGTTTCAATTGGTGGGCAAATATAAATTATTTTTAAGTCCCACCAAATAGAAATATCTTAAATCATCTAGCCAGTAATGGCCTTAAAAATATCGTTACCATTGGCAAATAGCACCAGGGCAATCAAAATGAAAAAACCAATGGTTTGGGCATATTCCATAAACTTATCGCTCGGTTTGCGACCACTGACCATTTCAAATAATAAAAACATCACATGACCGCCATCCAGCACTGGTATAGGCAGCAGGTTAAGTACACCTAACATGATCGATAAAAAGGCTGTAATACTCCAAAAGGTTGACCAACTCCAACTGTCAGGAAAAATGTCGTAAATGGCTTTAAAACCACCTACGCCCTTGTAAGCCCCCGTACTCGGGCTAAAAATAAGCTGCAATTGTCCCCAGTAACTTCCCATTTTTTCAGCAAAAGTGCGGCCTCCAACCTCAATGCTCTCAACAAAACTGTAATTCTTTTGAACGATATCGAAATACCCCAAAGAGGCAAATTCATCATAAGTACCGCCGGGATACACCCCAATCATGCCGTTTTCATCTACCCTCATTGCTTGGGTCATTGTCTGCCCATTACGCAATATCTCGGCCGTAATACTTTGCCCCTTCAAACGGTTAAGGGTCTCACTCACCTGATCATAGAAGGGCGCCGAAACACCGTCAAAAGCTAAAAAGACATCTCCCGATTGAAGATCAACCGCCGTATTCAACGAAGAAGGATCGACGCTTCCTACCATAAATGGCATACGCAACTCCACAAAGCTCCGGTCACCGCTATCACTCAACTGCCCCAAAAAGTCCTCGGGGAAATCCAATACCATGATGGCACCACTGCGCTCAATAGTCATGGTTTTGGTTTCTAGAAAATAAGCTTTAATATCGGAGTAATTCTCAATGGGATTGTCATTGATGGCAATGATATCATCTCCAGTTTGAAGGCCAAAGTCTTCAAGTAAAGGGTTAGCAATCCAATAGCCTTCTTTGATACTACTGGTAGCAATATCCGACTCGCCATAACCAAAAGCCATACCGATATAGATGATGTAGGCCAAGAGGAAATTTACCGTTACACCACCAACCATAATGATCAACCGCTGCCAAGCTGGCTTAGAGCGGAACTCCCATGGCTGAGGAGGACTTGCCATTTGTGCCTTATCCATACTCTCATCAATCATTCCTGAGATTTTGACGTAGCCGCCTAAAGGCAACCAACCGATCCCATAAACCGTGTCGCCAATCTTCTTCTTAAACAGCGAAAACTTGACGTCAAAAAACAAATAGAACTTCTCTACTCTTGTCTTAAACAATTTCGCTGGTATAAAATGACCCAACTCGTGAAGGACGATGAGCAGGGACAAACTCGCCAGAAACTGGGCAATCTTAATTACAAATTCCATAGATAGTGATTCATTTCGAAGGGCAAAGGTACTGCTTTGAAGTCAAATCAAATAACTGAAGCCTTCAGTCTATTGTTTAACGACAATTTTCTCCACTTCACCCTTATTGGTTTCAAAAACTAAAATCACTTGTCCCGCCGATACTTCCGATAAATCGATCTCGTTGGTACGTTTTAACTTGTTGAGCAATTGCCCTTGCAGGTTATATATACTCACCGATTTTATTTTGATGCCAGGAGCGTCAACACGCAGGCTATCACTCGTTGGATTGGGATAGAGCCTCAATCCAGACTGCCATTGGTCACTCGGGAGGCCTAGCGTTAAACTGTTTCCATTAGAAAGAATATCCTTTTCAGGGTCAAAGACTAGGTCAGTAACCTCAAAATTGGTCGCCACCGCAAAAGACTGCCCGCTCGAAGTATGGTTGAGTAACACGTCTTGAACTTCACCATTATCACCTGTCATCCGAACTTTGACCTCAGCTTCAAAGAAATCTACAGATTCGTGACTCTGTGTTTGATTTAGGGTGACCACAATCTCGTTAGAGCCAATAGCACTCCATTGAATGTCGTAAGAAGGATAGCCCTCATTGTACAACCAATCCTGAAAAAACTCTGTTAAACTATTCCCGTAGTGAGCCTCCATAATTGGGATAAAATCCACCGTTTTGGCATAAGCATAGGCCAAATCAGGATGACTGAGATACGATTGAACCCCTTGAAAAAAGGCCTCATCTCCCATCTTTTTGCGCAACATATGCAATACCATAGAACCCTTGTTATAGGTCAGCCTAGAACTGAAAATTCGCCCTACGTTGGTGGTGTCAGATTCTGATAAATAAACCGACCCATCGGGTTGCGAAGTAATAGAATTAATTTTACTTTCTTTCCATGTCAAATGTCCCTCAGGACCATCCAAGTGCTCACTGACTAATCCCGTCAAAAAAGTAGCAAAGCCTTCATTGAGCCAAATATCTCTCCAGCTCCCACAGGTGATTTTATCGCCAAACCACTGGTGTGCCAATTCGTGTGCGATTAACCCACGGCTAAATCCACCCATAAAAGAAACCGTAGTATGCTCCATACCACCGCCCCAGCCAAACTGAGCATGACCATATTTTTCATCTTCATAAGGATAGGGTTCAAACAGGTCAATAAATAAATTCATGATATCCACGGTCACAGCAGTACTTGCCTGGCTTGTTTCTAATGATTCGGGATAAACATAATTGATGATCTCAAATGGATTGCCATTGTTCTCAACTGTATGGCTATAAATCGTATAATTAGTAACAGCAAAAGCTACCAAATAGGCGGGAATGGGATGTTGATGTCTGTAATGCGTCGTCTTGAGACCGTTAGATACTGTTTGACCTTGTTCCAAACCATTGGAAACAGCTACATATTCCTCTCCTTCGGCATTGGCAACTGGTGTGGTTATTTTCACATCCAAAATATCAATCTTGTCGTTCAAGTCTTGTTTACATGGCCACCAACCTTTAGCACCATAAGGCTCGGATAGGGTCCAAACAATGGGGTCATTGTTGTGGGTCGTTGCCTCATAGGAACCAAAACCCGAACTAATTGGATTGCCAGAATAGCTCACAACAATTTCTTCAACCTCATCAGCTGACATGGTATTCACAAAAGTAATTGTTAGTTCATCAGTTAAATCTTGGTTAAAGACCAAGGCCGTGCCATTCATCATCACACTACTCACCGCCATATTGTTGGATAGATCAAAAGTAATGCCCGCCATATCGGTTTTAGCGCGGAAGGTGGTTGTAACTGTCCCTGCGATTGAGGAGCTTGCAGGGTCAACTTGAATTTCCAACAACTGATGTTGAACATCATAATTGGCCGTATTTGGATTGATCAGTAATTGTTTCATGGCTAGCGATCGCTCCGATTCCCACTGACTGAATTGATCTACATCTTGCTGAGCAAACATGGAGACAGTAAAAAATATAAAAAGTAGCTGTTTCATAACTTTATGTTGTTTTAGGCCAACGGTGTGACGATTGTATTGTAATTTTGTGTGAAGATAATAAAATTACCCTCTTCTATAACAATTTCTATGTGGCGATTCGTCAAGCAATACCGTACACTTTGGCTAGTTCTTGGCCCGCTTTCTGTCATTATCGTTATATTGATGTACACAGCTCTCAAACCTGTAAAGAGGCTGCCCATTTATCAGCCAGCTATGGTCAACAAGGAATTGGTAGATAGCTCCATTCAACACCAAATCAATTACCATAAGATTGCCCCCTTTAACTTGATCAACCAAAATGGTGACATAGTCACAGAACAAACTTTTGACAATAAAATATACATCGCCGATTTCTTCTTTACAACCTGCCCTAGCATTTGCCCTATTATGACCAAAAATATGGCCGACATTCAAGATGTCATTCGCGACGACCCAGAAGTGATGTTGTTGTCTCATACGGTTACCCCTGACATTGATTCCGTCGCTCAATTAAGAGCCTACGCCAATCTAAAAGGAGTGCTCGACAACAAATGGCATTTAGTTACTGGTGATAAAAAACAAATTTATGAGCTGGCTAGAAAGTCCTACTTGGCAGTCAAAGAAGACGGCGACGGAGGACCAAATGACATGATCCATACCGAAAACTTTATGCTCATCGATAAGGAAAAACGAATTCGCGGGTACTACGATGGAACAAATGATGAGGAAATCAAGCGACTGCTCGACGATATAAAAATTCTTAAGACGGCTTATCTAGACTGACTCTTTTTGTCTAAATTTGCTTCTTTAAAATCAATCTAAATAAGGATGCCAACTATTGCTGACTTGCAGTTAGGCCAAACAGCCACCATCACTGAATGCTCTTCGGAAGCTATTCCCTTCAAGCTCTTGGAGATGGGTTGTCTGCCAGGCAATAAAGTCAAACTACTTCAAGTTGCACCCTTTTTAGATCCTCTTTATCTCAATATTGACGACGCCTTTGTAGCTATCCGTAGGGATACGGCTGCACTGATTTGCATTGAAATCGATTCGAATGAGTAAACAAATCAATGTCGCTCTCATTGGAAATCCAAATACTGGAAAAACTTCGGTATTCAATGCCTTGACTGGGCTTAATCAAAAAGTAGCCAACTACCCTGGCATTACTGTAGATAAAAAAGAGGGGCTATGCAAACTGTCTCGTGTCCTCAAAGCTCACATTCTCGATCTTCCAGGAACCTATAGCCTGAACGCCTCCTCCTTGGACGAAAATATTGTCATTGAATTACTATTAAATAAAAACAATAAAGATTTTCCCGATGTAGCTATCATTGTAAGCGATGTAGAAAATCTCAAAAGAAACCTACTGTTATTTACCCAAATCAAGGATTTAGAGATCCCTACCATATTAGTTATCAATATGGCCGATCGCATGGCCACCAAAGGTATTTCTCTCGATATCCCTTTTTTAGAAGAAACGCTCAATACCAAAATAGCTCTCATAAGCGCTAGAAAAAATACGGGTATTGAATATCTCAAAACATTAATCGCCAATTACAGAGACCTTTCTGTTGAACCCTGTCTAAACGCCTCTTCCATTGACCCTGCCTATTTTGATCGCTTGCGCTCAGCTTTCCCCAATCAACAGCTCTATAAGTTATGGCTAGTAATTACACAAGACGTCAATTTTGGCAAAGTCAGCCGACAAGAAATGGATGTCGCAGCATTTAAAACCAAATCGAAGTCCGATCTCAAAAGGCTGCAACAAAAAGAAACTACAAAAAGGTATCAATTCATTAATAGTGTCTTGAAACAAGGGCAAATCATTGACATCAGCAAGGCCAGCGATTTCCGCTCCCGACTCGACCGTCTTACCATGCATAAGTTCTGGGGTTACGCCATTTTCTTTATGATTTTACTGTCTATTTTTCAGGCGATCTACGACTGGTCTAGCGCTCCAATGGACTTTATTGACACCTCCTTCGCCCAATTGTCTGAATGGACAAAGGCTACCCTTCCCGCAGGAGTATTTACAGATTTGCTGGCAGACGGAATCATTGCTGGTGTTGGCGGTATTGTTATCTTCATTCCTCAAATCGCCTTCTTGTTTCTTTTTATCTCCATTTTGGAAGAAAGCGGGTACATGAGCCGTGTGGTTTTCTTGATGGATCGTGTCATGCGGCGATTTGGATTGAGCGGCAAAAGTGTTATTCCACTGATATCTGGGGCTGCTTGCGCCATTCCTGCTATCATGGCAACCCGCAATATTGAAAACTGGAAAGAGCGGCTAATTACAATATTGGTCACCCCTTTTATTACTTGCTCGGCACGACTTCCAGTATATTTGATCATCATTTCTTTAGTGATTCCTCAAGGTCGATTTTTAGGACTAAGCTATCAAGCACTTACCCTAATGCTGTTGTATCTCATTGGATTTGGCATGGCCGTACTATCAGCTGCGGCCTTAAATCGTATTCTGAAATTTCGATCAAAGTCGTTTTTTGTAGTTGAAATGCCGTCTTTCAAGCTGCCCATGGTCAAAAATGTCGCCATTACAGTTTTGGAAAAGACCAAGGCTTTTGTTGTTGAAGCTGGAAAAATCATTTTAGCTATTTCTGTAGTGATATGGGTTTTGGCATCAAATGGCCCGGGAGAATCTTTTAACAATGCCTCAACAATTGTCCAGGAACAATACGAAGACCTGAATTCTGAACTAGTCGAGCAAAAGATTGCAGCCCATAAATTAGAATACTCCTACATTGGCCTGATTGGCAAATCAATAGAACCTATAATTCGTCCCTTGGGTTATGATTGGAAAATTGGCATTGGGTTGGTGACCTCATTTGCAGCTCGAGAGGTATTTGTGGGTACCTTGGCCACCATTTATAGTGTTGGGGGCAATAATCCGGACACCTTAAAGCAAAAAATGTCGTCCGAGAAGCGGGAGGATGGCAGTCCTGTATTTACATTGGCCAGTGGTATTTCTCTGCTGTTATTCTATGCTTTTGCTATGCAATGCATGAGTACGTTAGCGGTAGTGAGGCGAGAAACCAATTCGTGGAAGTGGCCCATCATCCAACTTATTGGGATGACTTTTATCGCCTATGTCATTTCATTAATTGCCTATCAACTAATCCAGTAATTCCAATCTATGACCGCTGTAATACAATATATCTTAACCGGAATAGTGGTGATTGGTGCTATGTGGTTTTTGATCCGCAAATTCTCACCCAAAAAATCAAAAAAGGCTTGCGGAACGGATGATTGTGGATGCCATTAGCTTTAACCCAAAGCCACATCCAAGGTCATCATAATTATAAAGCCTCCTATAAATCCGAGGGTGGCAATATCGGTGTATTTATCCTGCTGTGTTTCTGGAATTACTTCTTCAACGACAACAAAAATCATAGCTCCCGCCGCGAAAGCCAAGGCATAGGGTAAAATAGGGGTGAAAAAGGTTACCGCCATCGCACCGATAACTGCGGCTACCGGTTCTACCAACGCCGATGCTTGTCCATACATGAAACTCTTTCGGCGACTCAAACCATGTCTGCGCAATGGCATGGAAACAGCAATCCCTTCTGGAAAGTTTTGAATACCAATGCCCAGCGCTAAAACCACTGCACCGGCAATCGAAGCTTCGGGCATTCCTGCGGCAACGCCTCCAAAAAGGACCCCCACCGCCAATCCTTCGGGGATGTTGTGCAAAGTAATGGCCAAAACCAATAGCGTTGTTCTTTGCCAAGGGGTTTTGATCCCTTCGCTTTCTTTGAAATTGATATGAACATGAGGAAGTACCTTGTCTAATGCAAAAATAAATAAGGCCCCAAAAGCGAATCCGATAGCCGCAGGCATGACCTTAACAAACCCCTCTCCTTCACTCATTTCAATTCCTGGAGCCAGAAGACTCCAAAAGCTGGCGGCTACCATCACACCACCAGTAAACCCGAGCATACCATCCAACACAGCTCTATTCATGGATTTGAACATGAATACCACAGAGGCTCCTAGCGCAGTCATAGCCCAAGTGAAAACGGTTGCTAGAAAAGCTCCTATGACAGGGTCTATACTTTCAAAAAAATGAAACACCGAATCCATACACTACCTTATGTTAATAAGGCCAAATTTAACAAATTTCTATGAGTACGTCACTGGCATTTAAGTCCGATTGCACCAAGAAATCCTTATATTTGTAGTTCTAAAAAACAACTATTATGTATCCACCCGAACTTGTACAACCCATGCGCGACGAACTTACAGCTGTAGGTTTTGAACAAATATCCGACGCCGACCGCGTAGAAGCAAAGATTTCTCAAACTGGCACCACCTTAGTGGTGGTCAATTCGGTTTGTGGTTGCGCTGCTGCCAATGCTCGCCCGGGTGCTCGAATGTCATTGGCCAATGCCAAAAGACCCGATCATTTGGTGACGGTATTTGCTGGGGTCGATCAAGAAGCTACCACACGCGCCCGTGAATTGATGGTTCCATTTCCCCCCAGCTCTCCATGCATGGCCCTTTTCAAGGATGGTGAATTGGTGCACATGTTGGAAAGACATCATATCGAAGGCCGACCAGCACAATTGATCGCTGAAAATTTGATTGGAGCCTACAACAGCTACTGCTAAAATTATAGCTGCGGTGCTGATGCGGTTACTGTCTTATCCTTTGTCGGTTGTTTTCTATTTCTTTTTCATCACATCCCTATTGGTGTTTCATCCTATTCAATGGATAGCGTTGAACGGGTTTGGTTATACTGCTCACAAAAAATCAGTGGAAATCCTGCAATTTTTATTAATGGGATATCTGGGCCTTTTGGGTAGTAGGGTAAAAATGATAAACCTCCAGAAGTTACCAACTGACAGGCCGCTAATCATTGTTGCTAACCACCAAAGTATGTTTGATATTCCGCCTATCATCTACTACTTCAGAAAATATCATCCGAAGTTTGTCGGTAAAGCTTCCTTAGGCAGAGGCATCCCTTCAGTAAGTTATAATTTGAAGCATGGGGGGTCGGTATTGATCAATCGGAGTCACGCCAAATCGGCCTTAGAAATGATCAAAAAATTTGGACAATACGTTCAAAAAAATAATTATGCTGCCGTAATTTTTCCCGAAGGCACCAGAAGTGTCACTGGAGTGCCCAAGCCTTTCAAAATCAATGGGCTGAAATCCTTGCTGAAATTTATACCCAATGCACTAGTCGTGCCCATTACCATTAACAACACTTGGAAAACGACACAGTATGGCCATTTTCCCTTAGGCCTTGGAGCACAAATGACATTTACAGTTCATCAACCCATAGAAATTGGAAGTCAAGATCATATGACCCTGATCTCTAAAGTGGAATCTATAATTACCTCAAAGGTAGAAACGGCTTAATTCCCCGGAAAATTGGCTTTTCTTTTATTGATAAAAGCACTTGTTCCCTCCTTGAAATCATTTGTATTAAAGCATTCGCTAAAAGCATCAATTTCGACTTGATAACCATTCACTCCATCTTGATAATTGGCATTAATAGCTTTAATAGCCGAAGCGATAGCTAGACTCGAATTTCCCATCATCTTCTCTGCTATTGAGTGACACAGGGGCATCAAGCTTTCTTGCTCTACAACATGATTGACCAGACCCATAGCCAGTGCTTTCTGAGCGTCAACCATACCGCCTGTCATTATCATTTCGAAAGCCCTTCCTTTGCCGATTAACTGTGGCAATCGTTGGGTACCACCATACCCGGGAATAACGCCCAAAGAAACCTCTGGCAAAGCCATTTTTGCATTCTCACTGGCCACACGGATATGACAAGACATCGCCAATTCTAGCCCACCTCCTAAACAAAATCCATTGACGGCAGCAATAACGGGCTTAGTCGATTGTTCTATTAAATCGCACAACTCGGAATGACCACGCTGCGCCAATCCTCTTGCTTGGGCCATAGAATATTCAGAAAACTCCTTGATGTCGGCTCCGGCAACAAAGGCCTTCTCTCCGCTTCCTGTGATGATGATTACTTTGCAGGTCACATCTTTTTGTGCTGCAGTGATAGCCGCATTGAGATCCATAACCGTATCGTAATTCAATGCATTGAGTTTGTCTGGTCGGTTAATTGTTATGGTCGTCACTCCTTGGTCTAGGTGATAAATAAGATTGTTGAAAGTCATATGTTTAGGTTTTAGAAAATTCAATGAAAAATGTGGTTCCCTTGGAGGGTATAGATTCAAAAAAAATGCGCCCTCCATAACTGTCTAGGATAGTTTTGATAATGGGTAATCCAAGCCCCATGCCGCTACTTTTGGTTGTAAATTTGGGCTCAAAAACCTTTGTTTGGTTTTCAAGAGCAATTCCCAACCCGTTGTCCTTAACCCCAATTTGAACCCTATTTTCAAACGCTTTCACAGTGACCGATATGACGGCCTTATCGCCTTTGGGAACAGATTGAAAAGCGTTTTTTATTAAGTTAGTCATGATTCGAATCAACTGAGTACGATCGAAATTGGCATAAATTTTTTCCTGAGGTAATTCAAGTGAAATGTCTTGATCGGCATACAATTCAATGGCCGACTTAACCACCTCTCCAACGTTCAACTGCTCCTTGTTTGGTTGAGGTAGGTCGGCAAAACTTGAAAACGCAGAGGCAATGGCATTGAGGGTGTCAATTTGCTCCATCATGGAACTACTAAAATCCTTGAGCTGCTGATCTGCATTGGGATTATTTCCCTTAAACGAAGTCGCAAAACTCTGCAGATTCAGCCGCATTGGGGTTAGTGGGTTTTTAATTTCGTGAGCGACTTGCTTAGCCATTTCGCGCCAGGCCTGCTCGCGTTCCGACGCCGCTAGCTTAACAGCACTTTCTTCCAATTGGTCAATCATATTATTATAGGATTCTACCAGCTCAACTAATTCTTGACCTGCACCAATAGGGTCAATCTTAAGATTGCGTTTTTCCAAACGTGTTTCTTTCATTTTCTGAGTAATATTCATCAGAGAACGGGTGATAAATCTAGAAACAAAGAACGCAAAAGCAATAGCCACAAAAAGCAATATCAAATAGGCCAAGCCCAATCGAAATAAAAATTCTCTAAGTTCAGCATCATTGAGGGAATCGTCATCAAAATAGGGCACATATAAAATCCCCAGTGGATCATTATACGCATTGCTCAAAAGCAGATAGGAAGATCTTGTCAAAAATTGTTCTCCGTCTTCGCTAGTAACAACACGGCTGACACCAGGTTGTAACAATTGACTTAACACATCTTTTGAAATTATGTCCTGATGTTCATTTTGAGTGCTGGTACTGAGCAATAATTGGCCTTCCAGATTGTAAAGACTGACAGCAATTTTTTGAATATCCGCAACTTCAAAAAGTTTCTCTTCAAAAAGTAGAGCAATGTTTTGTTCCGTTACGGGAACATCAGTCTGATTCAGAGCATAATCGATGCTAGTGAGCAATTGCATCTCCTTTCTTTCCAAACGTTCATTGTGATAATCGACTGCCTGCTCGCTATATTGGTAAACAGTAACCGCTGCTATGAGTAAAAAGGCGACCAAAACCAAAGAGATCATAAATACAAAAATGCGCGATCGCAAAGAACTGATATGCGACTTTCTGGACTTCATGATGATCTTCTTTCTCTTGAGCGTTTGTAAGATTTAATGGCAAAGAATAAACCTCCTACCAAAACAAATAGACCCAATAGGCCATATATCCAGTCGACAGTGTTTTTTAGCACTACCAAAAAAACAATGGCAAATAAAAAAATAGTGGCGCCCTCATTCAACAGCCTCATTGCTGTAGAACTGTATTTAAATATATCCTTTTGTAGCTGATGGTACATTTGATGCAGCTTGAGGTGGTATAGAACCAATCCTAAAACAAAGGCCAGCTTGAGCCACATCCAGGGTTGCAACAGCAATGAAGGCACAATTCCTATGAGTGCCACTGCAAAAGCAGTCGCCAAAACAGCTGAGGGCCAGGTGATAATAAACCACAATCGTTTTTCCATAATTTTTAACTGCCGACTGAGAATATCCCTTTCCTGTGGTGTTTTCCTTTGGGCTTCAATATGATAGATAAAAAGTCTGGGGATATAGAATAAGCCAGCAAACCAAGTCACCACAAAGATCAAATGCAACGCCTTGAGATGAAGATAATAGTCAGCCATTCTTTTGTTTTAAACCTTAAAAATACTCAATTATTTGGAGTAGGGCTATTTAACCGCAGTCTGATTTCTCGACGCAAAAACCACGCTGTAAGAACTGTCGATAAAACATCGGAAATCGGGAAAGCCAACCAAACTCCGGTTGCTCCAAAATATAGGGGCAAAACTAATATCAAAGGAATGAAGAAAAAGCCCTGTCGAGAGAGGGTGAGTAGTAAGGCTGGCGTTGCTCTGCCAACCGCTTGAAAATAGGCCGCCCCAATCAATTGTATGGCTATTATTGGAGTTGCGGCAAAAACCCATCTCATTGCGCTTGGTGTTTGCTCCAACACGGCTTGGTTGTCCGTAAACATGCGTGTAATGGCCTCTGGAAAGGTCATCAGCAAGACAAAAATGATTGTAGCTAAGGCCGAGGCGTATTTCAATGCTGTATAAATGGTTTCTTTCACACGATCGTAATGCTGAGCGCCATAATTAAATCCTGCAATAGGTAAAAAGCCTTGAGTGATGCCAAATATGGGAAATAGTGCAAACATTAACATTCTTCCTACAATGGCATAGGCAGTCACAGAATCCTCCCCTCCCAAATCAAATAGGATGGTATTCATTAAAAGGTAGGTAATACTAACTATGGCCTGTCGCGACAGGGTTACAAACCCTAAGGCGCTAATTTCTTTGACTATTGGTAATTTCAATTTACAATGAGACCAATTGATTTTTAAGGCCGAATGCTTCGACGTGAAAAACCAAAAAATGTAGGCAAAACAAAGAAAATAAGAGCCTGTAGTCGCTAGGGCAGCACCAAACATGCCTAAATTCAAGAATTTGATGAAAATGACATCCAAAACTAAGTTAGAAACCGATGGAATCAGCATGGCCCACATGGCAAATTTAGGCTGACCTTCGGCCCGAATAACGGTATTCCCCATCATACTAAAACCTAAAAACAACACGCCCCAAAGCAATACGGTATAGTAGGTCTTTGCTGGCTCGTAAATTAAACCTCGACCTCCAAATGCCGGTACAATACTTTCGGTAAAATACAAGCATAGCCCAACCAATGCCGTGATTAAAATGAATGTCAGCGTAATTTGATTACCGAAGGTTTGCAATGCTTTGGGTTTATCCTTTTGACCCAAGGCTCGTGACAAAACCGAAGATCCCCCAATACCAATAGACATCCCCAATGCGGCAACAAAAAAAGATACAGGAAGAACCACATTTATAGCCGCAATAGCGACTGAACCAATCCAATTGCCAACAAAAATAGTGTCGACCAAAATATTCAACGACATGACTAAAATCCCAATCGACGCTGGAACGGCCTGTTTGATTAACAAACTTCCAATGGGTTGCGTCCCTAGAGCAGTCGTTTTAGCCTCTGACATCAGACAAAAGGCGTTTCGTTACTGGCCCAGTTGTTAATCCAGTGAGCCAATAAGGCTACCCATTTTGGGTCATCGTTTAAGCAAGAGAGGGTATTAAAATGTGTTCCACCAGCTTCGTGAAAAAGTTCTTCGCCCTCCATGGCAATTTCTTCTAATGTTTCCAGACAGTCCGAAACAAAGGCAGGAGTAGCCACGGCCATAGATCGAACACCTTCTTTTGCCAAGCGTTCAATTGTACGGTCGGTATAGGGTCTCAACCACGGGTCAAACCCTAATCGCGACTGGAAAGAAGTTGAAAAGGAGCCCTCTGTCAGCTTCATCTTTTCTGCCACCAATCGGGTTACTTCTTTACACTGATGGCGATAGCAGAACTCATGGGCCGGAGAGGAGGTCACACAACAAGTCCCATCAATTTTACAGTGTGATTTGGTGATATCGCTTTTACGAATGTGTCTTTCTGGAACACCGTGATACGAAAATAACAAATGCTCGGGGGTATTCGCTTTGATTTGTTCACTGAGAGAATGGGCTAGGACATCGATATATTCTGGTTGGTTATAAAAGGCGGGCAGTGACGACATTTTAAGATTAGGAAATTGATCTCGGATCAATTCTTCGGCCAAAACCAATGTAGTTTCAGTAGTAGCCATGGCATATTGGGGATAGAGCGGGACAACAAAAACCTCATCCACACCTTGATCCGACAATTCACGCAGGCCTGTTTCCATAGAAGGCTTACCGTAGCGCATAGCCAAAGCAACAGGTAAGTCTACTTGTGGCCGCAATGCTTGAGTGAGCCTCTCGGAAAGCACTATTAACGGCGAGCCTTCATCCCACCATATTTTCTTATAAGCTTTAGCAGAGGCCTTGGGTCGTGTATTCAGGATAATTCCTTTGACCAAAATTGACCTCAACCATTTCGGAAAATCGATCACACGACCATCCATCAAAAATTCACCTAAATAATTTTTTACATCTTTAGGTTCTGGAGAGTCAGGAGAGCCCAAATTTACCAGTAAAACACCTTTACTCATGGCCACAAAATTTGCTCACGAAGATACAGACATTATATATTTTTTGGGCGTGGTTCCATATTTCTTTTTGAAGGCCGAAATAAAATGACTGGCTGTACTGTACCCTACTTTTAGGCCTACCTCATTGACGTTAGACTCTCCGGATTCGAGTAAACGTCGGGACACTTCCATTTTGTAATCGAAAAGAAATTGATAAACGGTTGCACCATAAATTTGCTTAAACCCTTCCTTTAACTTGCGCAAACTCAAGCCTGCCATTTCTGCCAACTCCTGCAAACTAGGTGGCTCAGTCATTCTATTGATAATTATATCTTTGGCCTTTTTAATTTTTGCTACGTTGGAAGCATCAACCAAAAAAGGACATTGTTCCGCACCACCTTCAACGGTTTGATTAAAATAATGACTCAAGAGTTCGTAGACCTTACCCTTGAAATACAAAGTTTGGATAGAGGCGTTGAGGTTAAAATGCATCAATTGATTTAAAATAATGGCCATTGAGGGTGAAATTACGCCATCTTGATAATATTTTTTGTCGATATTTTCCTCACTCAAAAAACTAATCGAATCCGATTCCGAAGAGAATAGGGCATGGAATTTTTTAATTGAAATCACTACAGAAACTGTCCAGGTATTGGGATCCAATTCCATGTGGATGGGTAAATCTCGTTGTGGATTGTACAACAGTAATGACTTGTCCTCGGCATTGTTAAGACTGTAATTTCCCTCATTAAAAACCAGTTTAGACGAGCCTTTCAAAGTAAAGTGAAATTGTATTAAAGACCTGTCCAAATCATGAACAAAAACCTGTGGGCGAGCGCTGTCATTATTGGCCGTTAGTACGCAAAACCCCGTCTCTATGTCAACAATGACAAATTGTCCTTTAGCGATATTTTCCATATGTATTTTATAATTAGGATCCTAGAGCACAGTGCACTGTGGGTAAAGTAAAAATTAGAATATGCCGTAAAAATAAGCTATTTGAGTGTTTTTTTAGCGTTATTTTAAATTAATCCGAGTCCGACATTTAAAGTCCTTCTAGCGTTATTTTTTAAATATCACTCGCTTTATTTTTGCTTCAAATCGAATCATCCATTGTCAACACTAACCCCAGTCACTCCTTTTTCCGTTCTCGGCCTGAGTTATAAAAAGGCTGACGCCCATATCCGCGGGCTATTTAGCTTGGACCAACAGGGGAAAACGAATCTAATTAAAGATGCTCAAGCCAAAGGCTTGAAGAGCCTTTGTGTCATTTCGACATGCAACCGCACAGAAATTTATGCTGGAACTTCCGACTACGATTTGTTGATGGATTTGATGTGCGCCCATACTTTAGGTGATAAAGAAACACTTCAAAAAGTAGCCTATTTCTATGCCGATGATTTGGCTATTGATCATCTTTTTAATGTAGGCTCAGGCTTAGATAGTCAAATTTTAGGTGATTTCGAAATCATAGGACAACTCAAAAATAGTGCCCGATTGTCAAAAGAACTTGGCCTTATGGACGCTCATTTGGAGCGACTTATTAATTCTGTTCTACAGGCCAGTAAGCGAATCAAGCATTTTACACAATTGTCATCGGGGGCCACATCGGTTTCCTTTGCCGCTGTGCAGTACATTCTTTCCCATGTCCAAGAGACTTCCGACAAAAATATCCTTCTTTTTGGAACAGGTAAAATTGGTCGAAATACCTGTGAGAATTTGGTGAAGCATACCCAAAACAGACATATTACACTAATCAATAGAACCAAGTCCCTAGCTGAAAAAGTAGCTGGAAAATTTAATTTGATGGTAAAAGAATACGGGCAACTTCAGGAAGTTATTCGCAAGACAGATATCATGATTGTCGCCACAGGAGCACAACAGCCGACGGTCAATAAAAATATCGTCCGAACGGAAAAACATCTATTAATCCTTGACTTGTCCATTCCAAGAAACGTCGACCCTAATGTGGAAGACTTGAGTAATGTCACACTGGTACATTTAGACAATCTGACCCAAATCACAGACGAGGCCTTGGAAAACAGACAGCAAGAGGTCCCCAAAGCACAAAGTATAATTAGTCAAATCAAAGCAGAATTTTATGAGTGGTGTCATTCAAGAAAATATGTCCCCACTCTGCGAGCCTTACAAGATAAATTACACGAAATCAAAGCCGATGAACTGACCTCATTGTCTAAAAAAGGTGAGGTCGTAGATGCTGTAAGTGTCGAACTCGTAACTGATCATTTGATTCAAAAAATTACAAATCAACTCGCGCATCATTTGCGTCATTCTCAAATTGAGAGTGATGAAAAATTGCAACTGATACAGTCGGTTTTTCAACTCAACATCCAAGGCAATGACTAGCCCAATTCGCATAGGGACCAGAAAAAGTCCTTTAGCCCTATGGCAGGCGCAACAAGTGCAAGACCACTTTTCGGCGCTTGGTATTACTAGCGTTCTCGTGACAATAACATCGGAGGGTGATGCCAACCAAACAACGCCCCTCTATGCTATGGGCATTACCGGGGTATTTACAAAAAATTTGGACTTGGCGCTTCTTGAAAATAGAATTGACATTGCCGTGCACAGTATGAAAGATGTTCCTACCACTTTAGGGGAAGGACTCGTTCAAGCTGCCGTTTTAGAACGAGGATCTGTCCACGACCTGTTCATCAGTGCCTCAAATTCTCCCATCGGTGACAATAGCACCATTGCAACAGGGAGTATGCGTCGCGCAGCGCAATGGAAAAGCCGATTCCCCAATCATCATATGGTCGACTTACGGGGCAACATACAAACAAGATTAGATCGATTAAACTCATTTGGAATAGATGGTATCATTATGGCCGCTGCAGGTATAGAACGCCTGGGTATCAACCCTTCTTACAGCGAAACTTTGGACTGGATGGTTCCCGCTCCAGCTCAAGGTGCAGTTATGGTGGTATGTCGGGAAAAATCCCAACATATCATTGAACTGTGTCAATCGTTTAATCATATACCGACCGCCATTTGTACCGCTATCGAAAGGAGCTTTTTAAAAACGCTTGAAGGCGGATGTACAGCTCCGATTGGCGCTCTGGCGACCATTGAGAATACCAAAATAAATTTTCAAGGGGTTTTATCGTCTGTTGATGGTAAACACAAGATTACTGTTGATGAAAGTTGTAACGGTGACCGTACAGACAACTTTGGAGAACGGTGTGCTGCATCTGTCCTCAAAAAAGGGGGCAAAGAACTGATGGCGGCTATTAAAGCCCAGATGTCATGAAAGTATTATCGACCAAAATATTATCCCCGGCACAACAGTCCCACCTCATGTTAGCGGATATCGCATTGGTGCAATTTGACGCTATACAAGTCGTTCCAACTGACTTCAAGGCACCAAAAAATATTTCCAGTGCCATTGTAAGTAGTCACAATGCTGTCAAGCAATTAATGTCCGAAAAAATCACTGCACAAAATTGGTATTGTGTCGGTGAAAAGTCGAAAAATCATTTAATTCAAAATGGTCAAAATGTGGCTAAAACAGCTCAAAATGCCTCAGAATTAGCCGATTTTATAACAAAATACGCCAATAATGACGAATTTCTGTTTTTCTGTGGTGATAGAAAAAGAGATGAATTACCCGATATTTTACGGCAAAATGATGTCCGATTGAAACTTTTGGAGATCTATCGGACCGAGCTCAATCCCCAGCGCATTTCGGGTGATTTTGATGCCATCTTATTTTTTAGTCCGTCTGCAGTTCAAAGTTTTGTATCCCTCAATACCATGAATAACTGCATGGCATTTTGTATTGGACATACTACGGCGAATGAAGCTTTGAAACACACCTCAAACATTGTGGTGGCCAAAAAGGCAACCATTGACAACGTATTAATTCAACTGATAAAATATAAACAACATGCCTAAAAACGATTTGTTTTTAAAAGCTTTAAATGGCGCAACTGTGGAGCGACCTCCTGTGTGGATGATGCGTCAGGCTGGTCGTTATCTGCCTGAATTCATTGCTATTCGTGAAAAATACGACTTCTTTACCCGCTGCCGTACCCCGGAGCTAGCCAGCGAAATCACCATGCAGCCCATACGTCGGTATGGCATGGATGCCGCAATTCTATTCAGCGATATTTTGGTTGTTCCTCAAGCGATGAATATAGAGGTTGAAATGAAACCCAATTTTGGACCCTACCTTCCCAACCCTGTGAGAGACCAAAAAGGGGTCGATCGTGTTGTAGTCCCTGATGTTGCCGTTGAATTGGACTATGTTATGAAGGCCATAGAAGCGACAAAAGTGCTTTTGAATGACGACATTCCTCTGATCGGATTCGCTGGTTCGCCATGGACCATATTGTGTTATGTGGTTCAAGGACAAGGCAGCAAGACCTTTGATCAAGCGAAAGGGTTTTGCTTTTCTAACCCGTCCGCTGCGCATGAATTATTGCAAAAAATAACCGACACTACCATTGCCTATTTGAAGGCGAAAGTAGCTCATGGTGTCGATGTTGTGCAAATTTTTGATTCTTGGGGCGGCTTACTTGGCCCTGAAGATTATAAAGAATTTTCCATGAATTATACCCAACAAATCGTCAGCGCTTTGAAGGATTCTGCCCATGTGATTCTTTTTGGGAAAGGTTGTTGGTTTGCGCTCAGCGATATGGCAAAAAGTGGCGCCAGTGCCTTAGGTGTGGACTGGACCTGTTCTGCTCGTAACGCACGCTATCTCAGCGGAGGTCAAATAACCCTTCAAGGGAATTTCGATCCCGCACGTTTGTTGTCGCCACCCAAACTCATCAAAAAAATGGTACACAACATGATTGACGACTTTGGTAAAGATCGGTATATCGTAAATCTCGGTCATGGGATTTTGCCAAACATTCCTTTGGATCATGCTCAAGCCTTCGTAGATGCGGTTAAGAATTATCCCCATGAAAGATAAATTCTACAACTACATCTGCCAGCTTCAAGATGAAATTTGCGAATCATTCACATCTATTGATGGGAAGGCCTGTTTTCAAGAAGACTTATGGTCCCGTGCGGAGGGTGGCGGTGGACGAACTAGGATTATTGAGAACGGTGCTGTTTTTGAAAAAGGTGGCGTTAATATTTCGGCGGTTCACGGGCCTTTGGCACCAGCAATGCAGGCCTATTTCAAAATAGGTGAGGTAGATTTCTTTGCTTGTGGCCTAAGTTTGGTAATGCATCCCAAGAATCCTATGGCACCTACTGTCCATGCCAATTGGCGCTATTTTGAAATGTACGACAAATCGGGAGCTCCCATAGATGCCTGGTTTGGGGGAGGCTTGGATTTAACGCCTTACTATTTGTTTGAAGAAGATGCCGAGCATTTCCATCGGATATGCAAAGCCTCTTGTGACCAACATGACCCTTCCTTTTACCCAAAATACAAAGTACAATGCGATGCGTATTTTTACAATCAGCATCGCCAAGAAGCGCGCGGCATTGGAGGATTATTTTTCGATTATCTCAAAGCCGATCAGGAAAGAAATTTAGAGCAGTGGTATGATTTCGTAACTGACAACGCAAACCATTTTTTGGAGGCATATGTCCCAATAGTGACTCGTCGTAAAGACATGACTTACACTGACAAGGAACGAGAATGGCAAGAAATTAGACGTGGCCGTTATGTGGAATTCAATTTGGTACACGACAAAGGCACCCTTTTCGGCCTCAAAACCAACGGCCGTATTGAAAGTATTTTGATGAGTTTACCTCCAAAAGTTCAATGGCAATATGACCATCAGCCAGAAGAGAATTCGGCCGAAGCAGCATTAATAGAAGTTCTTACCTCACCGAGAGATTGGTGCAAAACAAATAGTTAATATGTATCCATTCAACAGAAACCGCAGACTACGTCAAAGCGAAGCCATCAGGTCATTAGTGCGGGAGCATTCTCTCAGCCCACAAGATTTTTTGGTACCCCTATTTGTAGTAGAAGGTAAAGCGGTGAAAGAGACTATTCCTTCAATGCCCAACTACTATCGGTATAGTCTGGATAAATTGGAGGAAGAAATCAAAACACTTTGGTCCCTAGGATTGAGAGCTGTTTTGTTATTTGTCAAAGTCGATGATACTCTCAAAGATAATGAAGGAACTGAAGCTATCAATCCGAAGGGTTTGATGCAACGAGCGATTCAGAGGGTAAAGGAAGTCTGTCCCGACATGTTGGTTATGACTGACGTTGCTCTTGATCCTTACTCGTCCTTTGGCCACGATGGTGTCGTTCAAAACGGTAAAATTGTCAACGATCCCACTACTGTTATTTTAGCGGAAATGAGCGTCTCTCATGCCAGGGCAGGAGCAGATTTTGTAGCCCCTAGTGATATGATGGACGGTCGGGTTTTTGCCATCAGACAAGCGCTAGAAGAGGCTTCCTTTATCGATACTGGCATCATGAGTTATAGCGCCAAATACGCCTCTGGATTCTATGGCCCCTTCCGAGATGCCTTGGACTCGGCTCCTGGCTTTGGCGACAAAAAAACCTATCAAATGGATTTTGGCAACAGTCAAGAAGCCTTAAGAGAGGTGGCAGCGGACATTGATGAAGGCGCAGACATTGTTATGGTCAAACCCGGGATGGCCTGCCTTGATATCGTAAGTCAGGTGGCTCAAAATTTTCACGTTCCTGTGGCTGCCTACCAAGTCAGTGGGGAATACGCCATGATTAAGGCGGCGGCTGAAAAAGGCTGGTTGGATCACGATCAAATTATGATTGAGAGCCTGACAGCCTTCAAACGTGCAGGTGCCAGAATCATTGCATCCTATTTCGCTAAAGATGTCGTCAAACTACTCGGATAGTCTAGCCGTAAATATCATTCAATACTGCGGCTAAGCGCAATCCTCCCTTTTGAATTTGCGTTCGCACGAGGCCGATATATTGCTCGCGGTAATTGTAGCTCAAACGGCTATCAGCTGGTGTGTTATCATATATTCCTTTTACCAGTTCGTGAGACTCTTCGACCCATATCATTAGGGGTGCTGCCTGTATGGTTTTAATCTCTCCCTTTGATAAGCGCGGCAAATTGATTGACAATTCGGTATAACTCATTTGATAGCTATCAATGATGTCACTATCCCAAACACGATGTAAATTGGTATTGCCGCCAAACCACTTCATTTTAATGTCATTGCCCCCTTTATCTTCTTCGCGACCAACATGCATCGGTTGGTGAAGATCACCAATAAAGTGAACTAGCAGTTTTAAAAAAAACTTTTGGTCGGCTTTCGAGGACTCTGGGTTCTTTAAAACCGCGACACAATGTTCTATTGCTTGTATAATGTCTCCTTCTTCCTTGTGAGGGATTTCGTGATAGGCTTTGTCAAATGGCATATTGACATAATGCCAAGGTGCATATGAATTATATTGGCTATCGGAACGGATTTCATCGGCATAGGTCGAAACAAAGGCCAAGGATTCGCCCTGCAATATCTTGTCGATCGCTTTAGAGGCCTTGCGACTCAAGTTTTGAGTTGCAACTTCTCCAATAGCGCGGTGGCCTGTAGCGCCCCATTCTTCTGACGAGTTTACACTTAAAAATAATGCCGAAGTAAAAATTAATAATAGTCTCATGGTCTGGTTTTATCTGCCTCAAAAATACATAAGTTCGCAATAAATAGCACGTTCAAAAAGAAAGAATAACATCACCATTCCAGAGATGTCCTTAAAGACTATCTCACTTTGGCATGCAATTACACCTCTTATTCGGTCATCTTTAGATATGGATATTTTTCAAAAGATTATGTCCGCAAATATTTAAGGCAGCCGTTTTCTTCACTTCGTACTTTGAAAATATTTTTTACCTTTAACCAAGCCATCGTGCAGCAAAATGTTGGTTGTTGTTTCAATTTAACGGTCTATCCCTCATAACATGAAATGTTTAAAAAAATCCTTGAAGCGGCTCGTCATTGGGCTTTTTGGTCTGACGGTATTGCTCTACGTCTTTGACTTGGATTATCTGATTAAAGCAGTCCGAACCATCTATGCGAGAGGCTATACCACGGCCTATCTTGAAGATTATAAAGTATTTGACAACCGCGTCATAGAGGCCGGAGAAGCTCAGCCTTGGGCTATTCACAAGGACTATAATACCGTTACAGCTACGGCGCCCTTACAAGTCTTTCACGATAGGTCAGAATCGGTAGCATTTCTCATCATCAAAAATGACAGTATTTGGCATGAATCCTATTTTCAGGGCTATGATCAAAACTCGAAAAGCAACTCTTTCTCGATGGCTAAAAGTATCGTCTCGGCACTATTGGGGAAGGCTATTATGGAGGGCTATATCAGTGGCCTAGACCAAAAGGTTTCAGACTTTTTTCCTCAGTTTAGAGAAGGGTTGGGAGCCCGACTGACGGTAGGCGACTTGTCGTCGATGAGTTCTGTCTCAACTGGGACGAAGCCTATTATTCCCCGCTGTCCATTACCACCCGAAGTTATTTTGATGACGATTTAGAAAAAGTGATTTTAGGGCTCAAAGTGGTTGAAGAACCAGAACAATCCTTCAAATACCTTAGCGGCAGCACTGAATTACTTGCCATGGTCATTACAAAAGCAACGGGTAAAAAACTGTCGTCATACCTCAGCGATAGTTTTTGGAAGCCATTGGGGGCAGAAAATGAAGCGTTTTGGCAACTGGACAGTGAAGCAAAAGGCTTGGAAAAAGCCTATTGCTGTATTGGGAGTAATGCCAGAGATTTTGCCAGATTTGGCAAACTTTACAAACAAAATGGCAAATGGCAAGGTCAACAATTACTCGACTCAGCCTTTGTGGCCAAGTCCATAAGACCTCGTTTTCCTTCGAGTCCTGAATACGGTTACGGTTGGTGGCTAGCCAATCATTTGGGGAAAGAGATCTTTTACATGCGAGGTCACTTGGGTCAACTCGTAATTGTTATTCCTGAGGATGACCTCATTGTTGTCCGCCTTGGCCGGACCATCACCAAAAACGACGTGGCGGTGGATGCCCATTCTCCTGACTTCTATACCATTATTGATGAAGTTTATAAAATGACGCCCTAATGCTTCAAAAATTACCCCTTGCCAACCTGATTTTTCTTGACGTAGAAACTGTGCCTCAACATGCCAATTTCAAGGATTTGGATGAAGAATGGCAAGAGTTATGGGCAAAGAAATCGGCCTATCAGCGCAAAGATCAATTTACCCCTGAAGCGTTTTATGACCGCGCCGCCATTTGGGCAGAGTTTGGTAAAATCATTTGCATTTCTGTGGCCTACATTAATCCCGATACTAATTATCGACAACTCCGAGTGACTTCCTTTGCTGGAGAGGAAGCCGATTTGCTCAAGAAATTCAAGAACATTTTGGAAGGGCATTTTGCGCACAGAAAATATGTCCTTTGCGCTCACAATGGAAAGGAATTTGACTTCCCCTACATAGCGCGCAGAATGCTAATTCACGGTATTACTCTGCCCGAAAAACTGAATCTTTTTGGCAAAAAACCATGGGAAATTCCCCATCTAGACACTATGGATTTATGGAAATTTGGAGACTTTAAACATTTTACTTCCTTAAAATTATTGACTAAAATTTTTGGGATTCCCTCGCCAAAAGATGATATTGATGGCAGTCAAGTCAGAGATGTTTTCTACAATGATCAGAATTTAGAACGCATTATACAATATTGCGAAAAAGACACCATTGCAGTAGCGCAATTGGTCTTAAAAATGCGTGGCGAAGCCTTGTTGGAAGAACATGAAATTATTACCGTATGAGCGATTCTAACAAGGCCATATTGACAATAAACCATTTAACCGTGACCATTGAGGATCGCGAGGTAGTCAGGGATTTATCCTTTGAACTTTACCCGAGTGAAATCTTGGGCATTGTTGGTGCATCAGGTAGCGGTAAATCAATTACAAGCTTGGCTATCATGGGTCTTCTGCCTAAACACGGCAGTATTTCGTCGGGAGACATTTTGTTTGATAATCAGAATTTAGCGACATGTGATAATGACATCTTGCTTAGCCTTAGGGGCCGAAAAATTTCAATGATTTTTCAAGAGCCCATGACAGCTTTAAACCCATCCATGAGATGTGGGCGTCAAGTAGCAGAAGTGTTGTCAACCCATACCGCAATGTCTTCTCCAGAGATCAAGGCAGAGGTGATCAATTTATTTGAAAAGGTACAACTTCCCGATCCCGAAAATTCGTTCGCCAAGTATCCCCACGAAATTTCAGGTGGTCAGCAGCAGCGCGTGATGATTGCTATGGCATTGGCCTGTAAACCGGATATACTGATTGCAGATGAGCCAACAACTGCTTTGGATGTCACTGTTCAGAAAGAAATCCTTGACCTGTTGATCGCATTGCAAAAAGAGTATCATATGGGAATTATATTCATATCTCACGATTTGCCATTAGTTGGTCAACTTGCCAACAGGGTTGTGGTGATGCAAGCTGGACAAATGGTGGAGAGTGGCAAAACTTCAGAACTATTTGGGCAACCCAAGCACCCTTATACCAAAGCTTTGTTAAAGGCGAGACCTCCTTTAAATTCGCGTCCTGCCAGACTACCAACTCTCGAGGACTGCATCCGTGAACGGGAACCCTCCCCACCAATTGATCTGCAAACCCGTGCAAATCGACATAAAGCCATGTACGATAAACCTCCTTTGTTAGAAGTCATTGATTTGGAAAAAAACTATACCAAAACTATACATTGGTGGTCAAACTCTAAGACTTTTAAGGCGCTCAATCAAGTTAGTTTTAAAATATACGAAGGAGAAACACTTGGGCTTGTCGGAGAATCGGGATGTGGCAAGTCAACCTTGGCAAAAAGTCTGTTATTGCTTGACCCACCAAATGACGGCCAAATACTATACCGCGGAAAAGATATCTGTAATTTGTCGAAAAGCGACCTTCGAGACATAAGGAAAGACCTTCAAATTGTTTTTCAAGACCCCTATGGGTCGTTAAACCCTCGAATGACCATTGGTGAGGCTATTGGCGAACCCATGAAAGTCCATGGTCTTCAAAACAACAAGGAGGACAGAAAACAAGCCGTATTGGAGTTATTAGCAAGGGTTGGACTTCTTGCAGAACACTACGAACGTTATCCTCACGAGTTTTCTGGCGGACAACGCCAGCGCATTGGTATTGCAAGGGCACTCGCCGTGAAGCCCAAACTCATCATTTGCGATGAATCTGTCTCAGCTCTCGACCTGTCAGTTCAAGCTCAAATACTTAATTTATTAGCAGATCTGCAAGAAGATTTTGGTTTCAGCTATTTGTTCATATCTCACGATTTGGTTGTGGTGAAATACATTTCAGACAGACTCATGGTAATGAAAAATGGTCAAATTGAAGAGATAGGGGAGGCCGATGAAGTATATAACGCTCCAAAATCAGCCTACACCAAAAATCTGATTTCAGCGATACCTGATAATTTTTGAATTTTATTTATATTTGTTCAGCCCATTAACCAGACCTTTTAGTCGCTTTTGGCGTTTTTAAGGTTCTAAACCAAATCTAATGAACAAACCTATACTGCCCTTTTTGGGACTCCTTTTCGTTTGCAGTTTTCATGCTTTTAGTCAATCTTCGATGGCAAAAATTGAAGCTATTCTTGAGCAAAAATTTAAAAACGTAGTCAACCGTTGCCACGATCCAAACACCTATTTTTTCGAGGTATTGAATACTATAGATATTGCAGAAATAAAGGATAGTAAAGCCTTTAGGGTATCAGGAGATTATACTTTTCTCTGTGGCAAAGATACTTACTACAATAAATTTAAGGCATCACTGAAAAAATATCAAGACACCTTTGTTGTGACTGAAATCAAAACCACAAATTCAAAAAAGTTGAGTGAATATTGGGTTGTTTACCCAAAGCACGCTCAAACAAGAAGACCAAATAATTATTGAAACTGCTTCTCGTTGCGCTTGCGCTCATTCTCGTCCAAATAAACTTTTCGAAGTCTCAAGGACTTTGGTGTTACCTCAACGTATTCGTCCTTTTGGATGTATTCCAAAGCTTCTTCTAGACTAAATTGAATGGGTGGCGCGAGTTTTACTTTGTCATCTGTTCCTGAAGACCTCACATTACTCAATTTTTTTGTTTTTGTCACATTGACCACCATATCATCACCACGAGAATTTTCACCGATAACTTGGCCGGTATATATTTCATCTCCTGGATGAATGAAAAACTTCCCACGTTCTTGTAATTTGTCTAACGAATAGGGAATGGCTGTTCCTTTTTCCATGGAGATAAGAGAGCCGTTATTTCGCTCTGCTATTGGCCCTCTGAATGCCTCAAAAGCTAAAAAACGATGATTCATAATGGCTTCACCAGCCGTTGCAGTGAGTAATTGATTTCTCAATCCTATGATCCCTCGCGAGGGAATAAGAAATTTGCAAATCATCCTGGAGCCTTTTGGCTCCATGGCCGTCATTTCGCCTTTCCGTAAGCAAACTAGCTCGACGGCACGACCTGAGACCTCTTCAGGCAGGTCAATTGTTAATTCCTCAATAGGCTCGCATTTTACACCGTCAATTTCTTTGATGATGACTTGTGGTTGACCAATTTGAAGCTCATAACCTTCCCGTCTCATGGTTTCAATTAAAACCGACAGATGCAAAACACCTCGTCCGAAAACCATAAATTTATCCGCTGCACCTGTTTCCTCTAGGCGCATGGCCAAGTTGCGTTCTAATTCCTTTTCTAACCGATCTTTAATATGTCTGGAGGTGACAAACTTACCATCCTTACCGAAAAAGGGAGAGTCGTTAATGGTAAATAACATGCTCATTGTAGGTTCATCAATGGCGATAGTTGGAAGTCCCTCGGGGTTTTCGGCATCGGCAACAGTATCACCAATTTCAAAATTCTCTAGTCCAACAATAGCACATATATCGCCAGAAGATACCGATTCCACTTTTTTGCGACCAAGGCCGTCAAAAACAAACAGTTCCTTGATTCTGGTTTTTTCAATGGACAAGTCCCGCTTGACCAAAGAGACAAATTGGCCTGTTTTCAACTCTCCGCGCTGTAATCTACCAATAGCAATTCGACCAGTAAAAGAGGAGAAGTCGAGCGAAGTAATCAGCATTTGAGTAGATCCCTCCGTGATTTTTGGAGCTGGTATATGTTCAACAACTGCTTCTAGTAGAGGCGCAATGGAATCTGTTTGATTCTTCCAATCATCAGACATCCAATTGTTTTTAGCCGACCCATAGAGCACAGGGAAATCGAGTTGCCATTCTTCGGCACCTAGTTCAAACATAAGATCGAACACGGATTCATAGACTTCCTCAGGCGTACAATTTTCTTTGTCAACTTTATTGATTACCACGATTGGTTTGAGCTTTAAACTCAATGCTTTTTGAAGAACAAATCGGGTTTGGGGCATAGGTCCTTCAAAAGCATCCACGAGCAACAAAACCCCGTCAGCCATATTTAATACCCGTTCCACTTCGCCACCAAAATCGGCGTGACCTGGAGTATCAATGATGTTGATTTTAGTATCCCCAAATTTGACAGATACATTTTTTGACAGAATAGTAATCCCACGTTCTCGCTCCAAATCGTTGTTGTCCAAAATGAGATCTCCTGTACTTTCATTCTCGCGAAATAGTTGACAGTGATGAAGGATTTTATCAACGAGGGTGGTTTTCCCGTGATCTACGTGCGCTATAATAGCTATGTTTCTGATATCTTGCATGGCCTATTTTTAGGTCGCGGCAAATGTACTGCTATTTTGTTGTGTAACAGCGCATAGACTCATTATTCGTAAAGTTTATGAAATAGGGCGCTTAACCAGAAGGAACTTCTAAATCATTTCTGGAATTTCGCCCTCGATGACTAGCCTGCCATCAGTTGCTGCTTTTATCTGTTCGATACTAACATTTGGTGCGCGCTCAAGTAGTTTGAATCCATCTTTAGTAACGTCAAGCACAGCTAAATTGGTCACAATTTTCTTGACACAACGCACTCCGGTCAGTGGCAAAGAGCAGTGTTTTAGTAATTTAGACGCTCCAGCCTTATTGGTGTGCATCATAGCTACGATGATATTATCTGCACTCGCCACCAAATCCATGGCGCCACCCATACCCTTGACCATGCGGCCAGGTATTTTCCAGTTAGCAATGTCGCCATCTTCGGACACTTCCATAGCTCCTAGAATGGTCAAATCGACATGTTGACCTCTAATCATAGAGAAACTGGTTGCGGAATCGAAATAGCTAGCTCCTGGAAGGGCAGTAATGGTCTGCTTGCCAGCATTGATCAGATCGGCGTCTTCTTCACCTTCAAAGGGGAAGGGTCCCATGCCAAGAATACCATTTTCACTTTGAAACTCTACCTCAATGTCTGTTCTGACAAAATTGGCTACTAATGTTGGTATGCCGATACCTAGGTTGACGTAGTAGCCATTTTTAACTTCTTTGGCAATTCGTTTTGCTATTCCAAATTTATCTAACATAACACTAGCTTAGGGTTGAGGTCTGGTTGTGCGTTGTTCAATACGTTTTTCATAATTACTACCTTGAACGATCCGTTGAACAAATATCCCAGGGATATGAATTTGGTTGGGGTCTAGTTCACCAGCAGGTACTAGTTCTTCTACTTCTGCAATGGTAATATTAGCAGCGCCACACATATTAGGATTGAAATTTCTGGCCGTTCCTTTAAAAATGAGGTTTCCTGAGGTATCGCCTTTCCAGGCCTTGACGATAGAAAAATCGGCTTTAACAGCCTGCTCCAAAACATACATCTTGCCGTCAAACGCTCTGGTTTCTTTACCTTCGGCCACTTCGGTTCCAAAGCCTGCGGGGGTATAAAAAGCAGGAAATCCAGCCTGAGCTGCCCGACACCGCTCGGCAAGGGTGCCTTGAGGAATAAGTTCAACCTCCAATTCGCCGCTCAACATTTGTCTTTCAAATTCGTCGTTTTCTCCGACATAAGAGGCCACCATTTTTTTGATTTGCCGATTTTGGAGTAACAACCCCAGTCCAAAATCATCGACACCGGCATTGTTTGAAATACAAGTCAAATCCTTAACCCCCAATCTTACTAATTCAGAGATGGCATTTTCAGGAATGCCACATAAACCAAATCCCCCTAATAAAAGAGTCATGCCATCAGAGACACCCTCTAGCGCTTCTTGAATTGAATTTACAGTTTTAGTAATCATAATTTGACACTTTAAAAATCGAAGTCGGGCAATGGAGTAACGGTCTGATGGGTATCGGAGTCGCTAGTGCAATCTACCCGAATTCTCAAATTATTCGGCGCTTCAAACTCATCTGTCGAAATGGACAAACTGGCATCATTATAGCATTTTTTCATATATAACCCCCAAATAGGTAAGGCCATAGATGCGCCTTGACCGTAGGTAATGGTTCTAAAATGGGCCGCACGATCTTCTCCCCCTACCCAAACTCCTGTGACCAAATTTGGCACCATACCCATAAACCAACCATCGGACTGATTCTGAGTCGTTCCGGTTTTACCTGCTATTGGGTTTGTAAATTGGTAGGGATATCCAGTAACAATTTCCTGATATTCTTTGCGATACTTGTCGGCACCAGTAGTTCTGAGTCTAATTCCTGAACCTGAATCAGTAACTCCTTCCATCAATTTTACAGTAACATAGGCTGTTTCTTCGCTCAAAACATCTTGGGTCTCTGGCATATTTTGAAAGAGAATTGTACCGTTTTTATCTTCAATTCTAAGTACCATCACTGGCCTAGTGTATATTCCCTTGTTAGCGAATGTGCTGTAGGCGCCTACCATTTCGAAAAGACTAATATCTGGTGTCCCCAAACAAATGGACGGAACAACGGGTAAATCGGAGGTGATTCCTAATTTTCTGGCAAGATCAACGACCTGCTGGGGTCCAACGCGGTCTATAAGTTTTGCGCTGATGGTGTTTATCGAATTGGCTAAGGCCGCTTTATAGGTATAGGTAGCACCATAGGTGCCTCCCGAATTCTTAGGGGTCCAAGGTAATGGATTGCCATATTTATTTGCTTCAATGGTAATTTGGGTGTCAGGAACTGAATCGCAAGGAGACAGCTGTAATTGGTCTATAGCTGAGGCGTACAAAAATGGTTTAAATGTAGAGCCTACTTGGCGACGACCCTGATTGACCATATCATACTTGAAATGCTTGTAATTAATACCGCCTACCCAAGCCTTAACGTGACCCGTCTGAGGCTCCATGGACATGATTGAGGATCTTAAAAAAGTTTTGTAATAGCGCATGGAATCCATGGGGGTCATGATGGTATCGATTTCGCCTTGCCATGAAAACACTCTCATCGGAATAGGAATCTTGAATGCCTTTACGATTTCCGCCTCGGTAATCCCATTTTTTTTCATGACCCTCCAGCGCTCCGATCTCTTCATGCTCGTGTTCATCAGCTGTTCTACTTCACCTTTGCTGAGCTCTAGGAAGGGAGCTGTTGGATTTCTTTTTGGGGTATTTTGTACATAAAACTCTTTTTGAAGCCGCGGCATATGTTCGCTCACAGCCTCTTCAGCATATTTCTGCATGCGAGAATCAATAGTGGTATATACTCTTAGGCCATCTCTATAAATATCATAGGCTGTGCCATCTGGCTTTTTGTTCTCCTCTCGGGAAGACCAATCTTTGAGATAGGCTCTCAGGTATTCTCGAAAGTATGCTGCAGGACCTTGCTGATGTGATTCTGGCGAATAGGTCAGAGAAATAGGTAGTGATTGCAGAGAATCTTTCCATTTTTCCTCTATAAAATTATATTTCGCAAGTTGAGACAATACAACATCACGACGATTCTTTGTGCCAACTGGATTTTGTAAAGGATTGTAGAGCGAGGAGTTTTTAAACATTCCCACAAGCATTGCCGATTCCTCAATTTTTAACTCCTGGGGTTCCTTGCCAAAATATATTCTAGATGCTGAGCGAATACCGTCGGCGTTGTTCCCAAAATCATATATATTGAAATACATGGCTATGATTTCTTCTTTAGTATATTGGCGCTCCAAACGAGTGGCAATCACCCATTCTTTGACTTTTTGATGCAGACGTTCAAATTTATTATTGGCAACTATTCCCGTAAAAAATTGCTTTGCCAACTGTTGAGAAATGGTACTGGCTCCTCCTCGGCTTCCCAAAAACAACGCGGCCCTAATAGTGCCTCTAACATCGATACCCGAATGGCTTTTAAATCGGACATCTTCAGTAGCAATTAAGGCATCAACCAAGTGCTGTGGCAATTCATCATAGGGCAATAGGGTTCGATTGTCTTCAAAATAAAATTTACCAATTGTTTGACTATCGGAAGAAATGATTTCCGTTGCCAAATTGGTTTGAGGGTTTTCTAATCGGGTGTGGTCTGGCATTTCGCCTAAGAGACCCAAAGAAGCCGATAAAAACAACAGTAGGATCGCACTGATTCCTAGAATAAAAAGTACCCAAAGCCTTTTTATCAATTTGTATTTTCTGGGTTTTACTTTGGTTTGTTTCTTGGCTGTCATTCTGTTGAGGGTTTTACGATTTGCAGACCCACGTCTGTAATACCTTGGAGTTTAGCTACTGCGTCAATTTCCTTGGCTCGTCTCATGGCATGTTCAACATCAAAACTATAAACGCCAATTTCGTTAAAATCATATGACTCCTTGTACCAAAGTTTATGCGTTTTTACTGCAGTGAGTCCACCTCCCATTTGACGCCCATCAGGAAAGCTCATCTCATACTCTAGAGTATCAACTTGAACAACACCACTTGGCGTTGTCAACTTCGCTATTACAAATAGGTTACTAAATTCATAGGTTGGAGTTGTTCTGATTACAATAAAAACATCACTCGACAGTGGCTTGACGTTCTTGTATTTAAAATTAATAGCTGTTTGGTTTGCCCAACCGCTGGGGGTTTCATAAAAGAAAGTATACAGATCTGGAGACTGGCACGTCCAAACTGTTGCGCCGATCACAAGTGCGGCAAATCCTATTTTCAATTTACTTACCATTTGAGTTCCTCGGTCTTCTTCGTGACTTGCCTCTATGAGAGCGACGTTTTACATCAAATCGTGTTAAGCTATCCTGTCCAACAACGTTTTCAAATGCCACTTGAGTATCCGTTTCTTGAACCAAGGCATAGGCTTCCAAGCTTTCAGCCTTCAAGCCGTTTTTATTGAGCTCAACGATGGTTGATACCTCTCCTACTTCAATGGGAAACCAAGTAATCCATTCGCCCTTGTAGGCGTACCACATAATGCCTTTAAAGATATCTGATTTTTGACAAACAGCTTCTCCTTTCTCAGTTAGCAGCTTAATGTCGGTACTGGGAAATGCCTTCAAAGCTTCTATATATGAATCCAGTTCAAAATTCAAGCAACATTTAAGTTTGCCGCATTGACCTGCCAATTTTTGAGGATTTAAAGACAGTTGCTGGTATCGGGCTGCCGAAGTAGTAACTGTTCGAAAGTCTGTTAGCCATGTAGAGCAGCACAATTCTCTGCCGCAGGAGCCTATGCCGCCAAGACGAGCGGCCTCCTGTCTTAATCCAACTTGGCGCATTTCTATTCTGGTACCGAACTCACGAGCAAATATTTTAATCATATCCCTAAAATCAACCCTCTGATTGGCGGTATAAAAAAAAGTGACCTTACTGCCATCTCCCTGATATTCCAAGTCGGAAATTTTCATTTTGAGACTCAAATCAATGGCTATTTGACGCGCTAGTACTTGCATAGCCTCCTCTTTTTCTCTCAATTCAATCCACTTGTCAATATCTCTTTGCGAAGCAATTCTGTATATTTTTTGGATTTTTGATTCATCCTCAAAGTCAACTTTTTTACGTTGCATTTGAACCTTTACCAACTGGCCTGTCAGCGTCACTGTTCCTATATCATGGCCAAATTCTGCCTGAGTTACCACCACATCTCCCATTTTTAGTGGAAGGTTATCAGTGTTTTTAAAAAACTCTTTGCGGCTATTCTTAAACCTTACTTCAACCCCGTCGAAAGGGACTTCCCCTTCTGCGAGTTCCATATTAGCCAACCAATCAAACACTGTCAATTTGTTGCAGCCATCCGTGCCACAGGTGCCATTGTTTTTGCATCCCTTTGGCTGACCATTAGATCCACTACTACAACTGTTACATGCCATTTGATTGTTTCGGGTGTTGGTAAAAATCGTATTAATCTACTGCTTTAGCAATTGTATAAAGGTAGCACTATCCATCGATTTAAAAAAAACACTAATATGATGGGTTTTTAAAGACCTTTCGGATGTCCCTCAAATTTTTTTTGAAGGGCAAATGATCTGCCCGCCCTTTCTTAAAAATATCATTACTATTGCCTTGGCCTTTCCTCAATTCTTTTTGCTGTTCTTCTGGCAAGTGGTGTATGTCCATGCAGGTTTCAGAGCAACAGTTGTCCATTTCATCTTGACACTTTTCACATTGGATAAATAGCAAATGACAAGCCTCGTTGGCGCAATTGGTATGCGTGTCACACGGCGACCCACACTGGTGACATTGCGCAATGATTTCATCACTTATTCGCTCCCCTCTTCGCTGGTCGAAAACAAAATTCTTCCCTTTGAATTTATTCTCCAATCCGTTCTGCTGCACTTGACGTGCGTATTCAATAATGCCTCCTTCCAGCTGGTATACGTTTTCAAATCCAACATGCTTGAAGTAGGCACTGGCCTTTTCGCAACGGATTCCGCCAGTACAATACATCACCAAATTTTTGTCTTTTTTAAATTCTGATAAATCTTGCTCAATCTTCGGCAAAGACTCTCGAAAAGTATCTACATCTGGGGTTATGGCATTGTCAAAATGGCCAATCTCGCTCTCGTAGTGATTGCGCATATCAACTAAAATAGTGTCTTCTCTAGCCACCAATTCATTGAATTTTTCTGCGTTCAAATGAACTCCACGGTTGGTCACATCAAAGGTTTGGTCATTCAATCCGTCAGAGACAATTTTAGGTCTGACTTTAATGGTCAATTTTAAAAATGAAAAATCGTCGTGTTCGATAGCGATATTCAATCTAACGCCTTTTAAAAAGTCAATAGAATCTAGCCGTAATTTAAAATCGTCAAATCGTTCAGCGGGAACAGAGAGTTGGGCGTTTATCCCTTCATGAGCTACATAGATACGGCCCAATACATCTAGGGTATTCCATTGTATAAATAGTGCATCTCGAAACTGCTGAGGATCATTTATTTTAGCATATTGGTAGAAGGACAAAGTCATTCTTCTTTGTCCAGCTTCAGCAATGAGCCTCGCGCGTTCGTCTGCACTTAATGTGTTGTACAGTTGCATGCTATACTTGGTTAAGTTAAACAAATTTCTGACGCAAAGATAGTACATTGTGTAGGAGGGTCAAAAATCTGTTGGTCAATGTCTAAAAGAATTGGATATTGACCAGAGAAATTAGTAAATTAGCACACCGCAATTAAAAAAGAAAAATACCATGAGTTCAGACAAAGCTGCAAAAATAAAAGCCCTACAGTTAACGCTAGACAAACTAGATAAATCCTATGGCAAGGGAACGGTCATGCGCATGAGCGACAAGGCCGTAGTTGATGTAGAATCAATTTCATCTGGGTCTTTAGGATTGGATATTGCCATGGGTGTTGGCGGTTACCCAAAGGGTCGGGTAATAGAGATATACGGTCCTGAATCATCTGGAAAAACCACCTTGACATTGCATGCCATCGCCGAGGCTCAGAAAGCTGGTGGAATTGCAGCCTTTATAGATGCCGAACATGCTTTTGACCGATTTTATGCAGAAAAACTTGGTGTAGATATTGATAATTTAATCATCTCCCAACCCGATCACGGTGAACAAGCTTTAGAAATCGCCGATAATTTGGTACGCTCTGGAGCAGTTGATATTATTGTTATTGACTCCGTGGCGGCACTGACACCAAAAAGTGAGATTGAAGGAGAAATGGGAGATTCAAAAATGGGTCTTCATGCCCGCCTCATGTCTCAGGCTTTGAGAAAATTAACAGGATCTATTAGCAAAACCAATTGCACCATGATTTTCATCAACCAACTCCGAGAAAAAATTGGGGTAATGTTTGGTAATCCTGAAACAACTACAGGGGGTAATGCCCTGAAATTTTACGCCTCTGTGCGATTAGATATCCGTCGATCGACTCAAATTAAAGATACCGATGGTAACGTCCTTGGCAACAAGACAAGAGTGAAAGTTGTGAAAAACAAAGTGGCCCCTCCTTTTAAAACTACTGAATTCGACATTATGTTTGGCAAAGGAATTTCAAAAGTTGGTGAAATTATTGATGTGGCGGTTGAGCAAGAACTGATCAAAAAAAGTGGATCATGGTTCAGTTATGGCGAAACCAAATTAGGTCAAGGAAGAGACGCTGTAAAAACACTTCTTGAGGACAATGTAGAATTGATGGAAGAACTGGAAACCAAGATTAAAGAAAACTTAAAAGGTTAAACCCCTCTTTTTAGCACTTCCCTGAGCATCAATTCTCTGGTAGTCTTTTTTAATTCAGCTAGGTCTTTATTATTCATGCCCTTTGTTTCAATTATTGGCATGACGTGGGTGGATAATTTACCTGGGCCTCCGCTAAAAAAAGTGAAGGAGAACAATTTTTTTGGACCGACAAATATTAGAGGTACAATAGGGATTTGATATTGGATGGCCAAACGGAAGGCGCCATTCTTAAAATCATCTAAATCTACTGACTCATCGGGAACACCGCCTTCTGGAAAAATACCAATGCTGAAACCCGCATCCAAGCGGGCCTGAGCTTGAGGATATACATTTATCCGACTTTCGGTTGTCGCTCGGTCTACCAATATGCATGATTTTCGATAGAAGTACCCAAATATTGGAATCTTTTCCAATTCTTGTTTGCCAACAAAGACAATTGGATTGTGCTTGACAACATCCAACATGAGCATAGGGTCGAGCATGGAGGTGTGATTGCCAATAAACATATAGTTCCTGCCTTTTTCCAACTGAGTCTCGGAGGTGACCGTCCACCTGTATCCCATGCCGATCAGCAAAACACGACCCCAAAGTCGGGCCAATTTATAAAATGTTGGATACCATTTTAACCTTGATAAAAAGATCAACATCGCAGGGGCTACTACTATAATTATCAGCGCAGCAAGCACATAAAACCAACTGCGATACAGTATCCAAAAAAGACATTTAAACAAGTGCATTGCAGTCCTACGGTTTTTATTTGGCAATGCGAACATAGGGAAAATAGATGGTAGATTTTGGTTTTGTACTAATTTTTGACGTCAACGCATGCCACTGGATGGTCAAAAGTCATAAATTTGCAGCTCAAGGACTTTACCCATGGCACGTATTTTAACAGGCATTCAAAGCACCGGCACACCTCATTTGGGCAATATTTTAGGCGCCATACTGCCTGCCGTAAAAATGAGTAATGATCCCAATAACGAGTCCTTTTTATTTATCGCGGACTTGCATTCCCTGACTCAAATAAAAGACGCTACGGCCCTAAAAGAGAATACCTACGCCACTGCTGCTGCGTGGCTAGCTATGGGACTTGATCATCACCAAACTGTTTTTTACAGACAAAGTGATGTGGCTCAGGTGAACGAATTGGCTTGGTATCTGAGTTGTTTTTATCCTTATCAACGACTGACATTAGCACACAGCTTCAAGGATAAGTCCGACCATTTAGAAGATGTTAACGCCGGTCTGTTTACATATCCTATGTTAATGGCTGCCGATATACTGCTTTACGACGCCAACATTGTTCCGGTCGGCAAAGATCAATTACAGCATATAGAAATGACTAGAGATGTGGCAGGACGTTTTCATGCTCAAATGGGTGACACATTCGTGCTTCCCGAGGCTCAAGTCCAACAAGCAACCATGTATATTCCTGGCGTTGACGGTCAAAAAATGAGTAAAAGCAAGAACAATACCATCAATATTTTCTTGCCTGAAAAAGCCTTGCGCAAGCAAATTATGAGTATCCATACAAACAGCACACCTTTAGAGGAACCCAAAGATCCTGACAACTGTAATTGCTTCGCCCTGTACCGACTGGTTGCTTCTGAAGCTGAGGTTGCCCAGATGAAACAGAACTATATAAACGGTGGTTATGGCTATGGTCACGCCAAACAAGCTTTATTCGAACAGTTGCTAGAGACATTTAAAGAAGCCCGACAGAAATTCGATTACTTTATGGCGCATCAAGAAGATCTTGATACCATTCTGGAGATAGGCGCAAAACGGGCTAAACTCATAGCGGATGATGTCCTTCATAGGGTAAGGGAGAAACTGGGATATGGTGTTTAAATGACTTCGAACATTTTCCCTGGCAGGGGTCTAATTGCACCTTTCAGTTCTAATTGAACCAAGCTTCCAGCAGCCTGATGGGTCGTCATCTTACAATTCAATGCCAATTGATCCAAATGTTCCTTTCCAGCTTCCTTGAGGCAATTGTACAACTTCAATTCCATATCCGTTAGATCTAAAAAAAGGCCTTTTTGAATGGGCTTGCTGGCTTCTTCAGGTTGCCACCCCATCCAATATATTAAATCTTCTGCAGAGCATATCATTTGCGCCTTTTGAGACATTATGAGTCTGTTACAACCCTCACTTCCTCGGTCGGATGGTCGTCCAGCTACCGCGAACACATCACGATTGTAATCCAAAGCCATCTCGGCAGTAATCAAACTACCGCCTACAGCGCCAGATTCAACGACTACCGTGGCTTGTGACAAGCCAGCTATTAGTCTATTACGACGCACAAAATGCTTGCTTGTAAAATTAGTAGTACTCCACAATTCGGAGACCAAGGCGCCATGTTTTTCCACGCTGTGGGCAATATGCGTGTGTTGATGTGGGTATATTCGGTGCAGTCCATGACCCAAGCATGCAATGGTTTCCATGTCGTTTTCTAGGGCTACTTTGTGTGCGATAATATCGGCCCCAAAGGCCAATCCCGAAACAATTGCAACATTTGCGATAGCCAACCCTTCAACTAAAGACTTACAAAATGACGCCCCATGAGCAGTTATTTTTCTTGTTCCAACAATAGCTACAGGCCTTCTTGATTTGAAATCCGATTTGCCTTTCACAAATAGCACTAAGGGACCGTCTAGGCAATGTTTCAGGTAGTTTGGATAGTTGTCATCTGCGAAATAAAGGCCTTTAATTCCAGTCTTGTCCATGAAAGCCAATTCAGCCTCAGCGGCCTTAAGGTCATCAGATCTCTTTAACTGGGAAACAATGGTGGTTCCAATCCCGTCAATCTTGAGTAATCGAGATGATTTTTCCTTAAAAACCGCTTCTGGTGTGCCACAATATGAAATCAATTTTTTTGCAGTGATGTCACCAACTAGGGATGCGTGTTGCAATGCCATGGCATAAAGTAGGTTGTCTGAGGCCATTATTTTTTTTTTGAAACATAGGGTAGTTAAAAATAAAAAAACTCTAGCGAAAATGAAATTTGGCTTTGAAAAGATGGAAAAATTTTTATCTTTGATCAATGCAATTACACGATTATATTGGCGATTTGCTCTACCGTTACGACTGTGTGGTAGTGCCTGCTTTTGGGGCTTTTTTAACTCAAAATCAGCCTTCCAAAAGTCACGATCTGTCCCATGCATTTTACCCTCCTTCAAAGCAACTTTCTTTCAATAATCAGTTAACTAATAACGACGGATTACTTGCAAACCACATTGCTCTATTAGAGGGTATCCCATACGAAAACGCTTGTCAAAAAATTACTCGGAGTGTGCTGCAATGGCAAACAGACCTGGCTCGGGGCGAAACTGTTGTTTTAAAACATATTGGCCAATTACGTCAAACTGAGGGCGCTCTATTTTTTGAGCCTTCCTATCATATTAACTATTTGACCGATTCTTTTGGCCTTTCGGCTATCGTTGCAAAACCCATTATCAGGGAAGAAGAGATTGCTGTTGTACCCCTAGTAACCAAGAAGACTAGCAGCAGTTTTGTGAAATATGCTGCTATTTTTGTTGTTGCTTTAGGTGTTTCGGGCTTTTATTTAAACCATCGATTGCAGCAAATCAATGATTACAATACCTTGGTGGAACAAAATGTTCAAAATGATCTGAACAAAGAAATTCAGCAAGCGACTTTTGTTATCGATAACCCGCTGCCTGCGGTAACCATTGAAGTGCCTCAAGAAGATCCTAAATTTCATATTATTGCTGGGGCCTTTCGTGTTGAGAGCAACTCTCTTAAAGCCCTCAAGAGCTTGATTAATCTAGGGTTTGATAAAGCCGAATTGTTAGGTCAAAACAGCTACGGCCTGCACCAAGTTGCTTATGGTAGTTATCACACCGCTGAAGAAGCAAGAGATGCGCTGGCGGATATTCGATCAATTTACAACCCTTCTGCTTGGTTATTGATTGACAAAGAGTAATTTTGACTCCTGGTAAAGCATCCAAACTAATAACATGATGAAGACTCCTAAAGAATCGTTAACTGTGATGACAGACTTGGTGTTGCCAAGTGAGACAAATCCACTGAATAACCTCTTTGGCGGAGAGCTTTTGGCACGAATGGATAGAGCGGCAAGTATCACTGCCCGCCGACATTCAAATCAACTGGTAGTAACAGCCTCAGTCAATCACGTGAGTTTCGGGCGCACTGTTCCGCTTGGAAGCATTGTCACAGTAGAAGCGAAAGTGTCGAGAGCATTTAAAACATCTATGGAAATTTATATTGACGTATGGGTCAATGACAGTCTTGTAGGGCAGAGAAAAAAAGCCAATGAGGGTATCTATACATTTGTCGCTGTTAACCAGGACGGACGTCCTGTAGAAGTGCCCCAATTGCAACCAGAAACCGAAGAAGAAAAGGACCGTTATGCCAGCGCTCTTAGACGCAAACAACTCAGTCTTATTCTAGCAAAAAAAATGCACCCCATGGACGCTACCGAACTAAAAGCGTTGTTTCTAAAAGACTGATGATAAAGTTTAGCCCCTTCCCCCGCATAATATTGTAAAGGTTTGTAAGGTTTTACATCTTATTGATATGTTTTTTTATACTCTTGACACCGTCAGAATTCCCAACTGATTAAAACATGTGATAATCTAACCATCTTAACCTATTTATGACAACTCATAAATATTTAATTTCAAATTTGGCTTTTAGCTTTGACGGCTTCGTACCCAAAAAAATGAGTTACAAGTGGCCTCCTTTATTCAATTGATACCTGTTAAGACAACGCAAATTGATTAATATATTCAAACAGGGCTTAGGTTTGGGCATTATGATCAAATATTTTACCACCTTCGATGGGGTGCTTACATATGATCCTTTAAACTATAATGTTGAGATTTCTGATAAGGGGAACAAAGGCATTGTTTTAGGGTGTCATTTTGGATTTGCTTTAAGACTTCCATTTGAGCAACGGATTATTGATCCTCGCATTCTCTTTTCTAACGACTTCAACGAAAATGACTTCAGTGCTTTTAATTTAAAAATAAGTTGGCAGTAGAAGTAGAGATTAGTCACTACATTTTATAAATCCAATTGGCTGGATTTTGGGGCTTTGTATCTTTGAAGACGCTAAAGTTGAGAACCGATTCTCCACTGACTTTATTCTTCAGCACCTTTCCAATGACTTGCTTGGCGTCAACCTTATCCCCTTTTTTTACTGCAATTTCAGTGAGATTACGGTAGATTGTGAAGTAGTTTCCATGTTGAATCATGACTGTTGTGTTGCCATATTTGGGTGCCATTATAGCATAAACTTCACCTTGGAAAACGGCTCTTACACTTTCATTTTCCGGGGTAGCAATACGCACACCTTGCGAGTCAATAATTGCGGTCTTCACTACGGGATGTGGCTGTTTGCCAAACCGTAAAACCACCACGCCCTTTTCAACAGGCCAGGGCAATTTACCATTGTTGGCTGCAAAGCTGGCTGCCAATGCTTTATCCTCAGGGGTTAGCGAAAATGTTTTAGAATTCGCGGCCTTTCCAGCGGCAGTATTAGACTTTTCTCGAGCCAATCGAATTAAGGCCGCAATTTCACGATCAATGGCATTAGATTCTTTCTGCTTTTGCTTTATTTGACTTTCATATGTAGACAGATTCCGCATAATATCAGTCATTAACGTATTATTTCGTTGTCGATCCAACTCAATAATCCGCTTGGCCTCGCGATTGGCCCGAATCAAGTCGTCTTTTTCAGCTTTTTGAGCCATATAGGCTTTAGTTTGAGTCTGAAGAACTTCTGTTTGTTCTGCAATAAGATTGGCTTGCTTTTTTTGATATTCAGCATACTGCTTGATGTATCTCAATCGCAGAAAGGCTTGTTGAAAGTTTTCCGCACTGAGAATAAACATCAACTTACTTTTTTCATTTCTCGCCTTGAAAGAGCGCACAATCATGGCTGCATAATCGTCTTTACGCCTCGATAAATCTTTACGCAATTTGGCGTTTTGGTCCTGATTGATACTAATCTGCCGAGTTAACCAATTGATTTGGTCATTAGTCACTTCGATAAGGTTTTGACGCACTTTCAACTTCAAATCCAAGTCCTCAATTTGTGCGAGAACAGACTTTTGCGCCGTCTGTCCTTTAACTACCAAATTATTAATTTGATCGATTTCTTTTTGTAGCGCTTGTCGCCGTTCCTCTAACTGCGCTTGACTTTTTTGGGCCTGAATTTCATTTACCGATACTAATATTACTGTTAAAGACAAAAAAACTTGTTTCCAAATCATAATTCTGTCCGTTGATATCCAGATGGGATGTTGAAAGGGAAATTGAGTTGATCTACAAAAGACAAGTCAAGAAGATTGAGCTCCAATTGTGTAACCTCATTGCCATCTCTGGCGGTTAGCACAATAACTTCCGGGATGGTTTTGTCACCGATAGTTTGATAGCTCAGATAATTAATAGTAACCGATCTTTCGCCTTCACTTTGAGCAAAATACTGTTGATCTGCCAATAACCGACCTGCATTAATTCTAATTCTGTAATCAGTACCAACGCTATTCTTTGTGCGCAATTGATACTGGGTGTCGGAGAACGTCAAGTCTAGGTCCCTAGCGGCATAGTCCATGATAGCCTGACCTAAAATGAGATTTTGAAGCTGAGAAAAATTCAACTCTATACCCAGCCATTTTGACAAAACACCAAAACTGCCTTCAAAGTATGTCCGATCGATTTTATTGTAAAACTGCACGCCTTGAGTGGTCACCATGACCCTTACAATATTTAGCGTTGCGTTTAACCATAGTTTTTCATCTTTAGCCATCCTCATAGAAAGATTGTAACCCATTTCGCGGCCGTCATTCAACAAAGAAATTCTCAATTTTCCTTGAAGATGACTAAAATTGGCTGCCGAACCGTGGTGTGAGTCAAGCAATGATTGGACACTAATTTTGGTGATGGGCTTGCTGCTTGCTTTCAATGTCCTAGAGCTTCCGCAGGTTATTAGGGAAAAGGTCAATATCACACGAATCAACAGCAATACAAGTCTTCTTAGGATCATTCTAAATCAGCTTTTTTTGATCTGTACAAATCTACCATTTCCTGTTGATTCAAAGCAGTATAAGTAACAATCAATTCGTCGTAGAACTGTACAAACGAAGCTTGCCCTTGGATGAGGAACGTCAAACCCATCTCCAATATTGCAGACGCTTCTTCCCATCTTTCGAGCCTATTGAGCGCCATACCATTGCGCAAATACAACATGGCTTGTGCTGGATATAACGCCAAGCCTTCTTCAGACAGCCGCAAAGATTCTTGGAATTGTCCTAATTCAAAGTGAATTTCGCTCTTTAATAACAACACATTTAGTTCGTAAAATAGTTCCGATTGATCCAGTGCGTCAAGTAGCTCCAAGGGCTTCGCTTTGATAAAATTATAGGTAATTAACTCAATAAGTTCAGCTTTAGCTTCTTTGGTTTGTGATGAGCTTGTCAAGCATTTGGAAACTACAGTCAAAGCAGTGTCCCAGTCGGATACTGCTATCAAATTTTTTATGTTGTTAGTAATGCTCGACTGTTCGGGATTCATCAAACGGTCTAAAAGAAGTCTTTTCTCTAACCTAGAAGGCGTGGTAGCATACTTTGCTTCTAATTCCTGTAATGCCCTGTTGGCGTCTACATAACGTCCTTGCTCGATATAAAATGACACTAAGTCTTCTTGATAATCGGGGTGCTTCAAGGCCAGTTTTTGCATGGTTTGCAATAGCTTGTGATAGGCGGCAGTATCTTCATAGAGAAGACACAATTCATTTAAAATCCATTCGTCATCGTTGCGCAAGTCAAGCGCCTTAAAAAAAACCCTTTCCGACTGATCGTAGCGTTTTGTCAATCTGTAGTTTTTCCCCAGCTCAAAATAGAGGCCTGCTTGTGTTGAGTCCAGATCAATTGCTGTTTCTAAAAGCTTCGTGGCCCTTTCAAAATCCCCCAAGGCACGCTCTTTGACAGCATCAAAAAAAAGGGCTTGGACCGAGGTCTCAGATTTTGTCGTTACGGGCTGGGCGTAAAGACTTACTACACTCAACAATCCGCAGAAAAAAACAACAAGAGGCTTCATCTGTTCATTTATTTTGAGCCAGTACTCCCAAAGCCGCCTGAGCTTCTCTCAGAATCCGATAGAATATTAACTGCCTCCCATGTCACTTGTTCGTGTTTGGCCACTACCAGTTGTGCTATGCGCTCGTGTGGCTCAATTTGAACTGATTGATTGGAAAGATTGACTAAAATAACCCCTATCTCTCCTCTATAATCGGCGTCAATCGTACCTGGTGAATTCAAGACGGTCAATCCTTTGTTGGCGGCCAGTCCGCTTCTCGGCCTGACCTGAGCCTCATACCCTGCAGGTAATTGCAGAAACAGGCCGGTTTTCACAATGAAACGATCCAAAGGTCCCAAACTAATTGTTGACTCTAAAACTGCCCTGAGATCCATGCCAGCGGCACCTGGGGTCGCATAGCTTGGTAGCTCCATGCCGCTATTATTAATAATTTTGACTTTCATATGATTCACTTATTTTTTTGGTAATTATCGGTGGAACTATTTCCTAATATGATCGATTTTATTTGTTTGATGTGCTCCAGTTCGGTCCAAATAATGAGCAATATAAACAGCAGGAGCAATGAAATACCCACCAATTGAACACCTCTAAAATAATAAAAGGATAAAAAGGCTGCAACAGAACTGAAAATGATGTACCGTGTGATTTTTGACCAATTATAAGGTATAGGGTATTTGCGTTGACCAACAATAGCCGAAAGTATCGCCATCAAACCATAGGCCGATAAGGTGGCTATCGCAGACCCCTTAAATCCAATCATTGGAATGAGCCAAAAATTTACGCCTAAAGTAACAACGGCTCCAATAACAGAAAATACCAATCCATAGTTCGTGCGATCGGTAACCTTATACCAAACTGATAGATTGTGGTAGATGCCCAGAAAGAAATTAGCCAACAATATAATGGGCACAATCCACATGGCCTCCCAAAAAGAATCGCTTCGCACAATAACTACCTTGATAAGGTCGGCAAAAACAACCACCATCAAAAATATTAGGCTTCCAATAATGACAAAAACCTCCAAAATACGCGCATACTGTCTTTGAGGGTTTTGCTGGTTGGCTTGCTGAAAATAAAACGGTTCAATACCCAACCGAAATGCTGTACTAAAAAGAGTCATGAAAATAGTTATCTTATAACAGGCCGAATACATTCCTATTTGCGCATCGGCCACCGCTGAGGGCAGTAGTCGATCGAGGAGGATTCTATCGAAAGTTTCGTTTATGGCGAAAGCCAATCCTGCCACTAAAATGGGCCACGCATACCGCAACATGGCACGTAATAACTTCCAATCGAATCGGTAACTACATTGTCTGTAAAAAGGCACTAGCAAGACTAAGGTCAACCCACTAGCTATGAGGTTGGCAATAAATATATAATTGATTTCATACTGCTGCCGAATAGCAAAATCATACCACGCCCCTGTTCTGGTCCAAGTTTTTAAGTCTAATAAAAAAAAGACGTTGAGCGCAAGCGCCACTGCAACGTTCGTGATTTTGATCAGCGCATATTTTTTGGCCTTCCCCTTAGCTCTCAACCAAGCGAAAGGAATAACAACCATAGCGTCGAGTGCCAAGATTTTAGCCACTAATGAAAAATGGCTCTGTTTTATATCTAAAACTTCGGACAGTTGAGCTGCGCCAAAATAGGATACCAACAGAAAAGTCAATGTGGTCACTAGGAGAGCTATAGCTGCTGTTCCTTCCACCTTTTTGGGTTCCTTTTCTTTGTAAAAAAACCTAAAAAAGGCGGTCTCCATGCCATAAGAAAGCATCACATTGAAAAGCACAAACCAAGAAAAGATCAATGAAACAGTACCGTAATCGGCTACGGAGTTGAGAACGCCCTCGGTGGTGTAAAGCGGCACTAGAATAAAGCTCAACATCCTTGGTATGACAGTGGCCAAACCATAAATTGTTGTCTGCTGAAAAAGTTTAGTGTAGAGCTTCAACTACTGTTCTTTAAATTTAACTTTTCCAGGATAATACAAAGCCGCACGCTCTTCAAGATTTTCAATTTTGAAGCGACCTGTTTTATTTTGATAGGTATATCGGATCACACAATTCAAATCTGTTTGTCGAGGATAATTGGGCTTGTTCATTGTGGGCATTTGATTGCCGTACTCCTCCTTAGGATTGGAGGACATAATCATATCTGCAGTGCTGGTAAGATTGAATCTCGCCTTAAAACCGTTTGAGGTGGGTGTCATCGCCTGATGCTGATTTATAAAACTGACGGAATCCAAAATAACGGCAGGATTATCTAACGCCAGGACCAGTTCGTATCCTCTTCCCGAATCGGACTGTCCAGAAATATATTCGTAGAAATAGGCTGAAAGCACAGGAGATGGTGGCGTGTCTTGGAGGGTCATTGCCGATTTACATGAGGTCAAAAGTAGGACAAATAGAAAATAGGGTTTAACATTCATATTAACTGATTTAGTTAACAAAGCTAAGCAAAGTATTTTAGCTTATACCATATGCGGATCATCCAATAGTTGTGCAAAACAGCTTTGTCCTATTAATCGCGCAAGACCCTGCGCGACAGCAGCAGATGTCGTACAACCCTAAACAAGATCTTGTAATTGATTCAAAGAAAATATCCCCTTGAGACAGCCTACGGCTTAGAGGTTAAGTCTGAAAGATTGAACAAAACGAGCATCAGAAACTGGCTAACCATTCAAGGCCTCAGCACCGCCAACGATTTCAAGAATTTCATTGGTAATGGCAGCTTGCCTAGCCTTGTTGTAGGTCAATTTAAGCTGATCTCTTAGCTCAGTTGCATTGTCTGTGGCCTTGTGCATGGCAGTCATACGAGCGCCGTGTTCACTGGCGAAAGAATCGCGCACAGCTTTATAAAGCTGGGTTTTCAAGGCCTTTGGAATAAGTTGAGAGACTATTTCTATTTTGTTAGGTTCAAAAATATAGTCCCCTTCAGCCTTTATCCCTTGAGCAGGAATTAATGGCAGAAAATTTTCAACCATCACTTCTTGGGTAGCCGCGTTTTTGAATTTATTGTAGACTATTTCAATTTTGTCGTATTCACCTGCTGCAAATCGCGTCATTAATTCGTCTGCAATTAAAGCAACGTTTCCAAAGGTCAAATCGTCGAAAACTGCACTGTGATTTGATATTACAACATCCTTTTTTGAAAAATTGTCATGTGCTTTTTTACCAATGGCCAAAAAATCTAATTGGGCATCGGTATACTGCTCTTTTATACCGGCAGCTGCCTTAAGTATATTGGAGTTAAACGCACCGCAAAGACCCCTGTTCGACGTAATTACGGCGACCAGCACTTTTGTTACTGGACGCTGTTGCGTGAATTGACTGCCTGTATCTGAGTCCATAGTAGCGCTCAGGTTTTGAAGCAAATCAGTTAACTTATTGGAATAAGGACGCATGGCAGTAATAGCGTCTTGCGCCTTTTTGAGTTTTGCAGCAGACACCATTTTCATGGCACTAGTGATTTGCATGGTTGATGAAACCGATGCGATCCTATTCCGTATGTCCTTTAAGTTAGCCATTACTTAATTTAGTTGCTCATTAATATTTAGAGGACAAATCCTTACAAACAGCCGTCAAGGTGTCTGTAATTTCGTCGGTAAGTTTGCCCGCTTTGAGTGCATCTAAAACATCTCGGTGCTTAGCATTCAAAAATTCTATAAAGTCTCGCTCAAATTCTTTTACCTTTTCAACAGGTACATTTCTTAACAGGTTTTTCGATCCAGCGTAAATAATAGCCACTTGATCTTCCACTGTGTACGGAGTGTTTTGAGCCTGTTTCAATATTTCCACATTGCGTTTTCCTTTTTCGATAACGTTCAGTGTGGCTGCATCAAGGTCAGAACCAAATTTGGCAAAAGCCTCCAATTCACGATATTGCGCCTGATCTAATTTAAGTGTTCCTGCAACCTTTTTCATCGACTTGATTTGAGCCGAACCGCCCACTCTCGACACGGAAATTCCAACGTTAATCGCTGGACGTACCCCTGAGTTAAACAAATCCGATTCAAGGAAAATTTGACCATCCGTAATAGAAATCACATTAGTTGGGATATAGGCCGATACATCTCCCGCCTGAGTTTCAATAATTGGCAAGGCTGTAAGTGAACCGCCACCTTTAACCACTGGTCTTAAGGATTCTGGTAAGTCGTTCATGTTTTTGGCGATATCGTCATCGGCAATAACCTTGGCGGCACGCTCAAGTAAACGGGAGTGTAAATAAAATACATCCCCTGGATAGGCCTCACGTCCTGGAGGACGACGTAGCAACAGGGATACCTCACGGTAAGCCACTGCCTGCTTTGACAAATCGTCATAGATAATCAGTGCTGGTCTTCCAGTATCTCTAAAATACTCTCCAATGGCAGCACCAGCAAAAGGGGCATAAACCTGCATAGGCGCAGGATCAGAAGCATTAGCAGCTACGATGACCGTGTAGGCCATAGCTCCCTTATCTTCTAAAGTCTTAGCAATCCCTGCCACGGTTGATGCCTTTTGGCCCACTGCAACATAGACACAAAAAACCGGCTCACCTGCATCGTAAAATTCCTTTTGATTTAAAATGGTGTCGATGCAAACCGTTGTTTTTCCAGTTTGACGATCCCCAATAACCAATTCTCGTTGTCCACGTCCAACAGGAATCATAGCATCAATAGACTTTATTCCAGTCTGTAATGGCTCGTCTACAGGTTGACGGAAAATAACTCCTGGTGCTTTGCGCTCCAAAGGCATTTCGTATAAGTCTCCTCCGATTGGGCCCTTGCCATCAATTGGATTCCCCAGCGTGTCGACAACTCTTCCAACCATATTATCGCCTACTTTAATAGAAGCGATACGCTCTGTGCGTTTAACCGTTGCGCCTTCTTTAATGTCTTGTGAAGGACCTAATAACACAACTCCCACATTGTCTTCTTCCAAGTTCAAGACAATCCCTTCAAGGCCATTTCCAAAATCTACAAGCTCGCCATATTGGGCGTTAGACAAACCATATACCCGGGCAATACCATCGCCAATGGTCAATACAGTTCCTACCTCATCCAGGGTTGCTCCAGAATGAACACCATCTAGTTGTTGTTTTAATATTGCTGAAATTTCAGCTGGTTTAACGTTTGACATGATTCTATTGTAATGTTAATACTCTTTCTAATTGATTCAATTGATTGGTAATGCTCGCGTCATATTGTTGGTCTCCAATACGTAAAACGAAGCCTCCAACAATACTCGGATCGATTACTTGCTCCAAGTTTACAGTTTTGTCGGTTAAAGCCTTTATTTTGGCTAATACTTGTGCCTCCAATTCAGCACTCATTGCGACTGCTGTGGTGACTTGTGCGGTGATTTTTCCTTGAGAAATATCAAAGGCAGACATATAAGCTTTCGCAACATCAGCCATTAGAGCCAGTCGTTTATTGGACTCTAAAAGTTCAAATAATTTGATTGAAAGCTCATGTGACGCGGGAAATCCCGACTTTAGAACACTAAGTTTCGTGGCGCCTTTGATGACTGCACTTGCCAATAAATTCTTCAAGGCTTCTGAGGCTTGGATAGATCCAGAAATCAAGACCATATCATCAAACACCTCTTGGGCCACCTGCTGTTCTTGGGCAGCACCCAACAGTGCTTTGGCATATCTTAAAGAAGCGCGATTTCCTGACATTGTTAGTTGATTTTAGCGTCCTTTAACAATGATTCAACCAGGGCTTCTTGTTTTTGATCGTCGGACAATTCCGATTTCAATACTTTCTCTGCTATTTCAATGGAAAGCAGGGCTACTTGAGCTTTCAGCTCAGCAATGGCCGACTCCTTCTCAGTAACTATGGCTAATTGTGCTTGTTGCATCAATTTGGTAGCCTCGGAACGCGCCTCGTCTTTAGCATCCTCAATCATTTTATTTTTCAAATCGCGAGCTTCTTTCAGCATAGCGTCTCTTTCCAAACGGGCTTCTTTGAGCAGTTTTTCGTTATCTGCCTGGAGATTTTTCATCTCCATTTTTGCTTTTTCGGCCGATTCGAGCGCTGTTTTGATACCTTGTTCGCGTTCGTCAACCGCGTCGAGGATAGGCTTCCAAGCGAATTTCTTTAACAAAAACAATAGTATAACAAAAGCGAGAGATTGCCATACAAATAGTCCGAGTGAAAATTCTTCTAATAGTTTTTCCATAGTCTAAAACTTAAATTGCATCAATTTTTAATAAAAAACAATCTTGTAACCAACCGTTACAAGATTGTTTAAGCATTCATTAGACAGCGAATAAGGCTGCGAAACCAATACCTTCAATAAGTGCAGCTGCGATAAGCATAGCAGTTTGAATTTTTCCATAAGCCTCAGGCTGACGCGCGATAGCTTCCATTGCGGAACCACCGATACGACCAATACCCATACCTACTCCAATTACTACTAAACCTGCACCTACGATTGCTGGAATTTCCATGATATATATATTAAAAATTAAACATTCAACTTACTACTAATGCGCTTCTTCATGATGTTCCTCTACCGCAAAGCCAAAATACAAGGCCGAAAGCATTGTAAAAATGTAGGCTTGCAGTAAGGCTACCAGTACTTCGATCAAAGAAATGGCAAATGCCAATCCAAATGAAAGGGTACTTCCTAGCCAACTTTTGAAAATAAACATCAGTCCGATTAAACTCATTAACACAATGTGACCGGCTTGCATGTTCGCATACAAACGAATCAAGAGTGAAAACGGCTTAATAAATACCCCTAATAATTCAATGGGGGCTAAAATAATTTTCATCGGTATTGGAACACCTGGCATCCAAAAAATGTGTTTCCAATAGTTCTTGTTTCCAGTTAAATTGGTAATCAAAAAAGTCAAAAGGGCTAAAGAAAATGTAATGGCGATGTTCCCAGTTACATTCACTCCGAGAGGTGTCAGACCAAAAATATTGAGAAACCAGATAAAGAAAAAGATAGTCAACAAATAGCTCATGTAGCGTTTATAGTGTTTTTCACCAATATTTGGGATGGCGATATCATCCCTGATATATAAAACAATAGGCTCAAAAAAACGTCCGGCACCGCTTGCAACTCCCCGATTTGAGGCATATGATCGGGCCAAGCTGCGGAATAGGAAAAACATGAGCAGGCCTGTGATAAATATCATCACTACACTTTTAGTAATAGACAAATCCAAAGGCTTTGGGTTTGCAGGGTGATGCTGCTCGTCGTAGTTAATTGTTCCAGCCTCGTCGGTCTTGTAAATTTTATTGTGTTCAATGGCATAAAAAGCTCCATCTACTTCAGCCACAGACTCGCCGTGGTGAAATTTAGACGAGGAAAATACCTTTAAACCATTATCCCATAGAATAATAGGTAAAGGAAAGCCTACGTAATGGTGAACGCCCTGCTGGTCTGTGTAAGAGGTAAGACTAAAATCGTAGGAATCTTGAAGGTGATGGGTGATATAGGCTTTAATTTCAGCCTTTTTGTCTGTTCCCTGCGTCTCGTTTGAGGCAGAAAGCATGGAGGTGAATCCTAAGAAAATGGATAAAAAAAGATTGTACTTAAATGCTCTATACATTATGCGCGATTTCAACTGCTTTAAATCGCTGCAAAGGTATGTTATTATGCATTAAACAAAAAAGAATATTTTCCCTTTATTTTGGGCCTTATTAGTTCAATAAATACAGGGATTACATCCGTTCAAATTCAATAGACAGCAACACTTCTCCCTGAAGATCTAGGGGCAACATCAGTTGTTCAAAGGGGAGGATCGCAGAAAACACCAAATTGCCCTCTGTCAACACATCGATAGTAAAAACTGTTGTTTCTCCCAGAAATTGGATAGTTAGTAAATCTCCCGACTTCGTCCAAAACGAATCGGTCTCAAAAAGATTGTTTGGCGTCATATAGTCCTCGGAACACTCGAAGTCGCTTACAGTTGTCATAAAGCCATAAGAGCCATCAGCAATAAAGCGGTTTGGGTTTTCTTGAAAATCGAAAGCAAAATCTTCATCGTAGCCAAGGGAAATGATGTTTAAAGGCTCGTCTGGGCTGTAAAGATAACTCATGTTCGTGCCTGTAAAACTAATATTGACACCTTTCCATAAGCCCACAATACTTGGGTCGGGTAATTTTTGAGGTGTGATGGAGTCAGCATTACAGCCAGAAAAACATAAAACCGACAACATCAAAACGGATGTTAAGTAAGATCTCATAAGTAGGATGTTTTTAACCTGAATACAAGCACAGGATTCTAAAGAATTCTTGGCTTATGACAGTAATTTATTTAATCAAAAACCGCGCCAAAGCCCTTGTTTCCATAAATAATGCTATCAAATAGGGTACAAAAAAACCTCCGCTCTCAAGCAAAGTTATCTGACCATCCTGCAAGTATATTGGGCGGAAAACGAGGAAAAAAACTAGTATTTTTACGGTGCTGCCCGCCAAAAATAAAAAGCCCACATAGGTCCTGACAGCATTGTAAAACCAAAAGATCAGACTTACTATGGCCCAAGCTAAAACAAAATTGAAGCCATAGGCCCTCAACAGAAAAGCATCCTTAGGCTGAAAATGATTCAGAGATAGTAGGCTCCAGTGTATGGCAAGGCCAACAGACAAGACTAAAAAAAGTTGCGTTGAAAATCGAAAAATAGCCTGTCTTTGCTCTTTTGGCGTCATGAGTGAAAGTTTTTTAATTGTCGATTTAAAAAATAGAATGACACCACAATGCCAAATAAGCAGCAAATAATCACAAAGAGCTTTTTGTCGTTGTTATATTGGGAATCAAGCCATAAACCCAATTTGACAAAAAGGAATATAGTAACTCCCATTTGTCCACTGAAAGCGGTCAAACTAAGGGCCTTCTTAAGCTGTTTTTTCTTCTTTCTGGGGGCCTGAGGCTCTTTGCTCACTTCCTAAGGATTTAATAGCGCCTCTCATACTACAGTTGGCATTGAACGTAGCGCCTGGCTCGACCGACAACTTTCCAATAATTACTTCTCCGTCAATATGAGCTGTATCCTTGAGCACAAGTGTGCCTGTTAATTCAATTTTCCCTGAAAACTTTCCTTCAATATCGGCATTGACTCCTTTGAGCTGTCCCTTTATCGATCCCATTTTCCCAACAACAACTTTACCCTGTGTTGTCAAATTTCCTTCAAGGGAGCCGTCGATACGAATGGGGGAGTTAGAAGTAATATTGCCAATCAATTTGGTGTCTTGCGCTATGATATTTTGCTGTGCGCCATTTGAATTCAATCCCATATGCTGGTATTTTGATTTTAGTAACATCGTTTAGTTAAGGTCTAAGTATTGTTCAATATTCTTGTGTACTTGAATGATTTGATAATTGTAAGAAGACATCGGGATAAAATCTCTTTCGATTTTGATCTCTGATTCTTTCAAAATTTCGGCAAATCCCTCAGCACCTTCTATACTTTTTAAACCGTTGACTACCACAAATGTAGTGTTTTGATCGTAAAGTTCCACAGAAGTGCTCAAATTGAAGTGTTTAACTTTGAGGATCGCTTTACTAAGTTTGTCTGCAAATATATTCATGGCATCATTTTCAGATCTCGAAAAGGAATATAGAACTTTGAACTCTTTCGCAGACTCGTTGCTTTCAAACTCCTTATTTTCTAGGGTATTTATGACGGAGCCCAAGAGATCTGACGCCCGTTGGCCTTCCTTGCTGTTAGGGTAATTCGTGGACAATTCTTTCAATCCCTCTTTGTAATAATCGAACCCAAACAGCCTAGCTCCTGCGGTTATGCCGAGCATTTCAAAACGGGGAACCATAGGATCTCCATCGAAATCAAAAATGGCTTGCTCGCATTGTTGAATCACGGTTTCCAAATCCCCTTCTTCATACTTTTGATATATGGCATCATAGGTAAGTTGAGGGCTATTGGCTAATTCCGCCAAGGCAGACTTGGGGTTCAAAATCAATGCCACATATCTGCTTTCTGGGTAATATTCAATCAGCCGAGATTTGACTTTTTCCGCTTTCTCTCTTTGATTTGATTCTTCGTAGAGTCGGAAAAGGTGATAGGTTGCTGGAAGTGCAAGTTTATCTTGAGCATCGACCAAATCGAGCAAGGTCTCCAAACGGTCCTGTGCAATTGGATAGGCTTTGAATCGATCTTTATACAACAAGCCAAGTTGATACAAAGCCTTATTTCTATCTTGAGTCAAACTATCCAAAACAACGGGGTCGGTTGGAATTTGAGACAAATAAGTATCTATGGCATAACGGCCCATGTTCTCCTGAGTCACTTCTGCCTCCTCAACCGCTTGCTCAACTGGGTCAGAGGTGGCAGGATTCCATCTCCAATTATCCTCTAATTTGACATCTCCCCAAAGCATCTCAAAAGCCGATTTGCCAAAAGCCACAGTGTTGGCATTGTAAAAGTAAAATTTGCTTGTCGCTGACAAAGTTGGCAGCGATGCATTGACTGGCTGCAGCTGCTCTCCAGCTGCCTTTCGTTTTTCATCTGCAGACTTCAAATCCTCGACGAACAACCTTACAAAGTCGCGCTGCTCGGCCTGGGACAGTTGGGATAAACGAAGTATACTATCACTAACCGTCAGTTGGTTCTCGTAAAAAACGACCTCCTCGAGATTGTCTCTTTTTCTTTTAACGCTTCTTAAAGGCTTGGTGTCTTTGACCATGGCTGTTAAGGTACTGTCGTAATAGACTCCAGCTTCTTTAAATTGAGCCTTGTCAAAATTGATGTCTCCAATGGCTTCATAATTTCGGGCTAACAACACAGCGTCTGAGGAAGGGGTTTTTAACGACGATTTGAACAGCATTTCGGCCTCATCCGTCAATTCTTGTTTTAATTTAAGATTAGCCCAAGTGTGGTAAACATTCCCTACATATGGTCTGTTTTCTCTATTATCTAGAAGATCTTCGAAAAACTCCCGTGTTTTCAGAGAGTCTTGGACTGGAATATTTCTATTAATGTATCCTTTCAATTTTGCCTGAACCCACATTCCTCTTGGGATTTTTCTGTTCATAGCCACAATCTTACTAAAGTAGTGGTAGGCGCTATCGGATTGATTGTTCAATTCGTAGAATTGTCCTTTAATAAACCAATAGCGTGCCCGGCGAACGCGTTGTTTGACCACTTTTGCCGCGTCTTGAAGAGCCACTTGGGCACTATCCAGGTGATTGAGATTAATATAAGCCTGAGCCAGTGCTGCTTGAGCTTCTGCACGTTCAAAATCTTCTAGTCTTTCCTGGGTCAATAACCGTTTTAAATTTTTGGCAGCTTGTGCGTCATTATCCAATCTGATATTGGTTTTAGCTCTCCAAATGAGCGCTAAATTAATTTTATCGCTGGCTGGATATTTTGACAAAATATAGTTAAACGCCTCAAGTGCTGGAATAAATCGTTGGTCATAATAGCGCGATTTGCCCAGCAGCATATAAGCCTCATCCATTTGACTGTTATACTCTTTACCTTTGACATTTACACTGTGCTTTTGAACCGCCTTTACAGCTTTCTCTTCTGCACGAAGGAAATTACTGTTATCGGAAGGGCCTACTCTAATAGCGTCCTCATCTACAGTTAAAGGTTCTATTGGTAATATGTCCCAATAATTTTCGTTGTAGGTACTAAACAGTTGTTCAACCTCGCGATCTAGTGCTTCGTTCCCATGAAATAGGACGTTGTATTTGGCTGTGAGAGCAAACATATTTCGGCTAACAAAAGTATTTTTCTTACGGGAACAGCCTATTGCAGTCAAGCAAATAACGCCAAATAATATAAAACGGTACATGATGTTATGAATCACAGGGGACGAGTTGTTTCTATTGTATAACTGTAAAACTAGTTATTTATGATAACTGAAGGTAAATTAAGAGAAAAATTTGTTTTGCAAAGAGGAAAGATGGTGAAATTGAAAGGCCATGACCCCTTAGTACCCAAATTCTTCGCAACACCACATTGAACGCTCTAACAAAAACAATTATATTGCATAAAATTTATCTCTTATGAAATCTATCTATACACTCCTTCTGATGTTATTACTGAGCTCTTGCAAGACGACTCCTCCAGCCCCTGAATATCCTTCCACCACTAAAATTCCAGTTTCCGAAACGCATTTTGGGACCGAGGTAGTGGATAACTACCGGTGGCTAGAAGACGACAACAGCCAAGAAACTGCCGATTGGGTCGGTGCACAAAATGAAGTGACTTTTGAATATTTGAACAGAATACCATTTCGTTCGCAATTAAAAGACAGGCTTGAAAAGTTATGGAATTATGAAAAACTAGGCTCACCATTTAAAGAAGGTGACTACACGTATTTCTACAAAAATGACGGCTTACAAAATCAGTATGTTGTCTATCGTGAAGATAGCGACGGAAATACGGAGGTGTTCTTAGATCCTAATAAATTTTCGATGGATGGCACCATTTCTCTTGGGGGTCTTAGTTTTGCCAAAGACGGCAATATCGCAGCCTATTCCATTAGCGAAGGTGGTAGCGACTGGCGCAAGGTTATTGTTCTTGATGTCCCAAGTAAAAAAATTATTGAAGACACCCTAGTAGATGTAAAGTTTAGTGGAATTTCGTGGAAAAAAAATGAAGGCTTTTTTTATTCGAGTTATGACAAGCCAAAGGGCAGTGAATTATCAGAAATGACTGACCAGCACAAATTGTACTACCATAAACTTGGCACTACTCAGGATCAAGATGAATTAATTTTTGGCGGAACAGAGACGCAAAAGCATCGCTATGTGGGTTGTCAAGTCACAGATGACGGTCGCTATCTGTTTATCTCTGGCGCCAAGTCGACCTCTGGCAATGTGCTCTTTGTGAAAGATCTTGAAAACCCATCGCGGCCGCTTGTTTTAATGGATGATGACTATGGCAGCGACAGCTATGTCTTGGACACGCTTGATGATTTGTTTTTCATCGTGACCAATAAAAATGCCCCCAATCAAAAGGTTGTCACCGCAACCGCCACAAAGCCTCAGGAAGCATATTGGAAGGATTTTATTCCTGAAACCGAAAATGTCTTATCTCCAAGCAGTGGAGGCGGTTATTTTTTTGCCAGTTATATGATCGACGCCACCTCAAAAGTGTTTCAGTTTGACATGAAAGGTCAGAATTTGGGTGAAATCGAACTTCCCGGCGTTGGTTCAGCTGGTGGATGGAACGGAGACAAAGACGATGACGTATTGTATTATAGTTTTACAAACTATCACACGCCTGGAGTTATTTACTCCTACAACCCCAAAGAACGGGTTTCGTCAAAATATTGGTCTCCAGCAATTGACTTTGATTCGGATAATTATGTGTCCTCTCAAGTCTTTTACACTTCTAAGGACGGCACCAAGGTGCCAATGATAATCACTCACAAAAAGGGATTAGATTATAATGGGAGAAACCCAACTATTCTATATGGTTACGGCGGATTTAACATCAGTCTGACGCCATCTTTTAGCATTCAAAATGCCGTTTGGATGGAGCAAGGAGGTGTTTATGCTGTTCCTAATTTGCGCGGCGGCGGTGAATATGGCAAGGCGTGGCATAACGCCGGGACTCAAATGAAAAAGCAAAATGTTTTTGACGATTTTATTGCTGCTGCAGAGTATTTAATAGCTAACAATATCACCTCTTCCGATTTCCTAGCGATACAGGGAGGTAGCAACGGAGGCCTTCTAGTGGGCGCCACAATGACCCAACGCCCCGATTTGATGAAAGTAGCTCTACCAGCCGTAGGAGTTTTAGACATGCTGCGCTATCACACCTTTACCGCAGGTGCTGGCTGGGCCTATGACTATGGCACAGCAGATGATTCTGAAGAAATGTTTGACTATTTGCTTGGCTACTCTCCCGTTCACAACGTTCTTGCAGGGACATCCTATCCCGCCACTTTGATTACAACCGGAGATCATGATGATCGTGTGGTGCCCGCTCATTCTTTCAAGTTTGCCGCCGAATTACAGGACAAACAAAGCGGCGAAAACCCAGTGATGATTCGCATTGAAACTAACGCAGGTCACGGTGCGGGCACTCCTGTTTCGAAACGCATCGAGCAAGCCGCTGATATCTTTGGATTTACACTTTACAATATGGGTTTTGAGGTGCTTCCAGAAAAGATTAACAATACATTGAAAGATTAATAATTAATCGTCTAGAGGCTCTGAAAAGTATTTTTCCAACGCTTTCAGGGTTTCTGGGCTGGTTTTCAAATCATTGATAACTTGTCCTTTTTCAAGTACTACAATGCGCTCACAAACTTCTGTGACGTGGGTTAGGTCATGACTAGAAATCAAAAAAGTGGTTTGGGTATCTTTGGTTTCTGACTTGATCAATTGCTTTAACCTGATTTGTGTCGTTGGATCTAGGTTCGCAAATGGCTCGTCAAGAATAACGACTTCGGGGCCACCAATCAACGCCCCGATTAAACCCACTTTTTTCTGATTTCCCTTGCTGAGATCTCTCAAATACTTTCTCTTGCCCAGAATTTCATCATTAAAAAAAACCTCATACTTGGCAATAAATTGAGTAACATCAGTGTTAGATTGTCCTCGTAATTTACCAATAAAGAAAAAATACTCTTCAGGGGTTAGGTATCCAATTAAAAAGCTCTCGTCTATAAAGGCTGAGGTGAACGGTTTCCATTCCTCCGAGCGATCGATGCGGACTCCATTAGACTGGATATACCCTGTTGTCGGTTGAATCAAGTCTAACAAAAGACTGAAAAAAGTAGTTTTTCCAGCGCCATTATTACCTACTAAACCAAAACTTTGTCCCTTGGGTATGCTCATTTCGTTGATGTTCAAAACTTCAACGCCTTGGTAGGCTTTTGTTAAATTTTCTACTTGGATCATAGCATTACTATTTTAGGATTCTTGGTCAAAGGCAGCGACAGTTTTGTACTTTCCTTTGGTATAAATTTTTTCGATTAAGGTGAGAAATTGGGCTCGAAATACCAAGCCAAGAGCCCCAGCTCCCGCAACACAAATTAACCCGACATTAAAGCTGATGAGCTTATAAGGAAGGTAAAACAGCAGCATCGGCAAAATGACCTTTGGTAGTCCAATCAATAATTGGGTTGGATTAAAGCCATTGGTATTGGCAAAAGCTTTGGCCTTTTCGTTCAGAACAATGGGGGTTCGGTTGAGAGCTCCTCCAATTAAGGTTATGAATGAATTTAAGCCAATATTAAACAGTGCGCCAGCGGCAATCATGGCATAAATATCCCAGCCAAAATAGAGGTAGGGCAAGCTCAAAACGAAAGAAACTACAACGCCAAAAACCATAAGCATCCATTTGGCGTTCAAATACTGTCGATAGGGAATATTTTGACTCATAAGAAGCTTGTAATACTGACTATCCCAAGAGGGAACTTGTTGGCCAAAAGTCATTAGGAACCCACCGGTAATAAAAATGGAAGCGAAAACCAAAATAGCTGGGAGCTCGGAATAGCTGTCTTGGGTGTAAAAAAACAAGCCGTAGAATAAAAACATGAAGGAAGCCAAAAGCACCTGTTTTGGTCTAACATTTCGGCGAATCAGTTTGATGTCATTTTCAAGAAATGGGGCGACTGGCCCAAACCGTTGTAACCATGTGAAATTTGAGCCCCCTGCTAAAGTCACTTTCTGCGCCACCTTATCGTCCAGATAAAACCCTTTAAAAAGTAGATTCCAATTGGCTCGGTACAGAAAAAATAACAATATGAGAGGAAGGGTCACCCAAAAGGGTTGGTCATAGAGGGCATTAAATCCTATGCCAGCAATTGCTGCCGCATCAAAAATACCGAAGTAATTAAGGGTTCCTGCAAGAAAAAACAGTGACAATAAGGCCAACAAATATTTATTGTTTTTGTTGACTAAAAAGTTGGCGAAATTAATACTTAAAGAAATACTCAAAATACCAACAAACCAGGCCAAAACTTGAAAGGGGTTGTAATCTTGAAAAACAAGAACAACGGCAAAGGGGATGTAGATTAATAGTGGTAAAATATTAAAAAATGAAATCAATGACTTTAACAATACAAAACGCACCACACGATGACGCGAAACTGGTAAGCTCATAAGCGGCTTTACATTCAATACAGGTAATTGTTGAAAGAAATATCTCAACAAGACATCAGCTACTATCCAAAGAATTAAAACATTATTTACCGTTACTAAAGGGTCTACATCAGGTACTGTTTTTTTTGCAATGAAAAATACACCTACGCCCAACAACAAGGCCGTTGCTGAGAAATAGAGTACTATGAAAGCAAGAAATATTTTTACTATCAGCCCTTTTTGAAAATAGGCTGCTCTTCTAAACTGTAACCACTCTAGGCGTAAGAAATCAGAAATCTGCATGGTTTTAATTTGACATAGGGATAAATAGGAATAGGCTAATTTAACTATTATCTTTTAAGTTCCTTATTTTTGAAGTCAAATTCAGACTATGAGTCAATTTCATCAACTTCGAATTGCTTCCGTAAAACCTTTAACTGCTGATGCCGTATCCATTACTTTTGAGCCAACCGATGAGGTGAAGAGCAAATTTACTTTCCTGGCCGGTCAATACATAAGTCTAAAGGCCGAAATTAATGGTGAAACCGTTATTCGCGATTATTCTATTTGCAGTTGCCCTTCATCTGGCGCGTTGTCTGTTGGCATCAAAACCTTAAAAGGTGGTTTATTTTCAAGCTATGCTCAGACCCTGAAACCGGGAGATACTTTATTAGCTAGAGTGCCACAAGGAAAATTCACACTAGATTCAAATATTGAAAATTTTGTTGGGATAGCGGCTGGTAGTGGGATCACGCCAATGATGAGTTTACTCCAAGATTTCCTTGAACATTCTGCGGGCACAGCCTATTTGATGTATGGCAACAAAAGTCCTGAAGACAGCATGTTTCTCAAGGCATTAAAAACTTTAAAAAACACCTATAGAGACAGGTTCCAGCTGCGTTGGATGTTTAGCAGACAAGAAATGCCTGAAGCAGGATTTGGCAGAATTAATGGCGACCAATTAGTCGATTTCCTAAAAGAACACGCTATCCATGTTGGGCATGGACACTTTTATCTGTGTGGCCCTAATGATATGGTACAAGACTTAAGGGCCAAATTGTCCGAAATTGGACACGCAGACTCCAATGTCAGATACGAGTTGTTTTTTGCTCCGCCAACAGGTGAGGCGTTGCATCCCACTTCAAAGGGGCAGTGTCAGGTCTCTATGGTTTTAGACGGCGAATCCGTTGTTTTTGAAATGACTAATAATCAGTTTGTTTTGGACGCCGCATTAGATCAAGACTTGGACGCCCCCTATTCATGCCGGGGCGGTGTTTGCAGTAGTTGTATTGCCAAAGTTACCGAGGGGAGTGTTGAAATGGCACAAAACAATGTACTAACAGATGCTGATTTGAGTTCAGGATATATTCTAACATGTCAAGCCCGTCCAACTAGTTCTTCTCTTTCTGTCGATTTTGATGATGTTTAAGTCGCTGGCGGCACAATTGAGCAATCATATCGGGAGTAACCGTTCTAATTGCTTTCTCATAGCCTTCTGGCATTTTATTCCCGTAGACTGAGGTTGGGATTTTGTCAAAAATGGCTTTATTGGCCAACAGACTATTAGAGGAAGGTTGACCAAAAGGTGCAAAGCCTAACACTGGATCGGTGATGCCCCAAACAGAAATAACCTCAACGCCGAGCATAGCTGCCAAATGGGCATTGCTCGAATCCATCGCGATCATTATATTCAGGTTTGATATCAGTTGAATTTCGGCTGACAAAGTCAGTTTTCCAGCATAACAAATCACGTTGTCAAATTTAGACGCCAGCTCGTTCAACGCTTTTATCTCTGCTGAACCGCCCCCAAATAATATGACTTTAACCTGTTTTTCTAATTGCGCTATCAGCTCCAAAGACAGGTCTTTGGGATAGGTTTTGCTCTCATAGCCAGCGAAAGGGGCAAACCCAACGAGCTGTTCTCCATTCGTTAACTGAATCCCTGGCGGGAAATCAAATTTCGTTTTGGGTAAGTAACCATCTGTTAGACTAAAATCATAGCCTAGATTTATGAATACATCGGCATATCTCTGATGGGTAGATTTTAACTGAAGTTTCTTTCCTTGATTAACCACCAATTGTTTTTCATGTCTTCCTTTATGGATAACAGCCCAAAGGTAGCCAATTAAAAAACCCCTCAGCAATTTGGTTCTGATCACATTATGAAGATCGGCGATAACAGTCGGGTTTAGCGATTTAATTTCTTTTGAAAGTCTCCATAATCCTCCGATGCCCTTGTGACGTCCTCCAAAATCGACGGGATAAATAGAAATACCTTTCAAGTGTTCAAAAATAGGCGCAAACTCCTTTCTCGTCAACATGGTAATCTGGATCTCAGGAAACTGATCTCGCAATGCTCTCAGAACAGGAGCGGTCATCGCCACGTCACCCATTGCAGACAATCTAATAACTAAAATATGTGATTTGCTTGATGTCAACTATCCCTTGAGCTTTCTAAGTACTGGATTCAATTCATCATCATTGTACATTTTCATCTGTTTGTAGACTTTCATGTACTTATGTCCCGATGCAATATCAGCGATTAGGTGGTCAATAGCTTCGGACAAATCCTGCCTTTGCTCTAAAAGAACATTTAACTTACTTTGACAAGCTTTTTTATGGCTATCCGATGCATCTGTCCTAACGGTTTCAACCTGCATGTGATAAATCTTTAGGGCCAAAATCGACAAGCGGTCAATGGCCCAAGCAGGACTTTCCGAATTAATTGTAGCCTCTTTGGAAGGAACGATCGATTCAAATTGTTTTAAAAAGTAGCCGTCAATATATTCAACCGTATCCGTTCTGTCCTGATTGGAAGCGTCAATTTTTCTTTTTAGTGCCAGCGCTTCTTTTGGATCGATATTAGGGTCTCTGATGATGTCTTCGTAGGCCCACTGCACGGTGTCAATCCAACACTTTCGATATAATAAATGGCCTAGGGGATCGGTATCGTGATCTATTGGGTTAGCGAATGACTGTTCAACAGTATTTAAAACTTTATAATCGGCAATAGCCTTTTGGAAGATGGCATTAGCTTTGGCTGCAATCATGGTGCGTTAATTTAGTGCAAATATAGTTTGAATTACAGAAACTCTTTATTCCTGTGTATTCCAATAATAAATTTTGTCAAGACAGTCGCGCTTTATTATCTTTGCGACACTAAATTATTTATGCCATGACCGCATTTTTTAACGCCTTAGGAGATTTATTTACAAATGTGCTTTTTTTGCCTTTTTCTTTTCTCGCAGAAATTGAATTAGATAACTGGTGGATTGCTAATGTGATGACATGGCTATTTGCCGCCATTGGAATGGCTGCTTTTACTTATTGGATGGGTCAGTTAAGGCAATACGACCAGAATGGAGAAGAAGATAAGTCGATAAGTGCACACGCTTACTTATAAATCGAATCCTATATCTTTACGGTAGTTTTTTCCTTCAAATTGAATTGAATCAATTTGCCCGTATATTTTCTTAGTTGCTTCGGAATGATTTGCGCCGAAAGCTGTTAGGGCCATAACACGTCCACCGCTGGTCACCAAGTTGTTTTCTTTTAATTTAGTTCCAGCATGAAATAAATGTATCTCATCCAATTTGTTGTCCACACTAATTAAGATATCCTTCTTGTAATCTCCTGGATAACCGCCAGACACTAGCATCACAGTGGCGGCAGTCCGTTCGTCAATTTCTAAATCATACGCCTCTAATGTCCCCCTACTTAGTGCTAAAAACAAGTCCAGCAGATCTGATTTGATACGGGGGATAACAACCTCTGTTTCTGGATCGCCAAAGCGCACATTGTATTCAATGACCAAAGGATGGTCACCGACCTTGATTAGGCCAATAAAAATTACACCAACATAAGGTAATTGATCTTTTTTCAGGCCTTCGACAGTTGGCTTGACAATTAGAGACTCCACCTTGTCATAAAATTCCTTATTCACAAAAGGGACTGGAGATATCGCTCCCATACCACCGGTGTTTAGGCCTGTATCTCCTTCGCCGATACGCTTATAATCTTTGGCCATGGGCAAAATTTTATAACTATTACCATCCGTCAATACAAAACAACTCAATTCAATCCCGGACAAGAATTCCTCTATGACTACGGTCTTGCTAGCCTCGCCAAAAGTTTGGTTCTCAAGCATGTCTCTCAAAGCATTTTGGGCTTCCGTTAAATCATCGATAATGAGAACACCCTTCCCCGCCGCGAGGCCATCAGCCTTTAAAACATATGGAGAATGAAGTGTTTCCAAAAACGCTACGCCTTTATTAACTGTAGATTTGTTAAATGTAGCATAAGCCGCCGTAGGTATATTATGTCTGTTCATAAAAGACTTGGCGAATGCCTTACTCCCTTCTAATTCAGCCGCTGCTTTAGCCGGGCCAATAACTGCCACATCTTTCAATTCTTCAATGCCTTTAATAGCATCGTGAATTCCCAATACCAAGGGCGCCTCCGGTCCGACAACCACCATGTCGATTTTTTCACTTTTTACAATCCTAATGACTGCGTTAAAGTCGGTCGGTTCAATGTCAATATTACTGGCAATCATGCCAGTCCCTGAGTTGCCTGGTGCAACAAACAGCGCCTCACAAGCAGGACTTTGAGCTATTTTCCATGTCAAAGTGTGCTCTCTTCCCCCTGATCCCAATATTAAAATTCGCATATTAATAAGCTTTTTTATCCCCTCTAATGAAATTGTATATTGTGTGCAAAATTATCTTAAAATCTAACAAGGGCGACCAATTTTCAATATAATAAATGTCATATTTAACCCGACTGATAATATCATTTGGCGATTCCACCTCTCCTCGAAATCCCTTAATTTGGGCTAAACCCGTTATCCCGGGCTTTACAAAATGCCTTACCATAAACTTGTCAACCGAACTGGCATACATTTGAGAATGAGATAGCATATGAGGCCTGGGTCCCACAACAGACATATCGCCTAAGAAAACATTGATAAACTGAGGTAGCTCATCGATACTTGTGCGTCGCAGTAGTTTTCCAATAAAGGTGACTCTTTCATCGTCTTTTGTTACCTGAATCATATCTGCATCTTTATTCAATACCATACTTCGGTACTTAAAACAGATGAACTCATCATTGTTAAAACCATTTCTCTTTTGTTTAAAGAAAACAGGGCCTCTAGTCTCTAGTTTGATCAAAATGCCTAAGATAGGGGTCAGCCAGGATATGAGAAAAATCAAAACAAAAAGAGAAAATATGATGTCAAAAAACCGTTTCATTTGACGATTGAATGACAGTTCTAAAGGCATATTTCTCAACGAAATAACCGGAATATAGTCATAGTAGTCACGTGTCAGATTTTGTGAAGACAATCGTTTTTCGTCAGGCAAAAACTTAATGATTTTTAAATTATTATCGGCAAAGTCGATGAGCTCGTTAAGTTGTTCAGTGTTTAATTCCTTTTCTGAACAATAGATTTCATCTATATTATGCGCAACAATAAACTGGCAACAGTCTTCAATGCTTATGGAATCGGGGCCTTGAAGGCTCAGGGTACCATAAAGTTTGTATCCATATTCTGGATTTTCCTTGAAAAATTTTTCTAAACTATTAACGTTTCCGTTGCTCCCGATAACTACAGTTCTTCTATAATTTCCACCAAAATCAGATCGGTATCGCTGTAAGGCAAAATAAATAAAATATTTAGCGAGGGCAACTGCCACAAACAGTAACGCAGCATATCTTCCAATGGCTTTAGGGGTCATGGTGTCAAAACTCCAGAGCGCAAAAATTGAAAGCACAACAAGCGTAAAAACGACAAAATGTTTGATCAGCTTGGTAAAAATAACAGTCAGTCGCGTAAAACGATAGACCTCATAAAACTGAGTAACCGTTGCAAGAACAATCCAAGATAAGGACGCAGACAGGAAAAAGTTTAAACCTTGAGCGTTTTCAAAAAAGGCCAAATACCCGAATCCATTGACCGCAAGAAGGTCTATGAAATAGGAAATCGGTCGTAAAAATTTTGAATACCGGCCTTGTCGTATGGTCACTTTTCGTTATTTCGAGTGGTAAAATCTTTGTGCTCATTTCTGAGCAGTTGCTCTTTTGGTAACGCTGCAAAATAACTAAAAGTATGTTTAATCCCTTCCTTTCTTGATATCTTCGGGGTCCAATTGAGCAGTTGTTTGGCTAGGCTGATGTCTGGTTGGCGCTGAAGTGGGTCATTTTCAGTGAGTTTCATAAAATCAAGCTTGCTTTCGCTCTTTGCTAATTCCAAAATTTCATGCGCAAAATCAATGATGCTAAGTTCGTCAGGATTACCCAAATTCACTGGCTCAGCATAGTTGCTAAACAACAACCTAACGACACCTTCGACCAGATCGTCAACGTAACAAAACGACCTTGTTTGCTGGCCATCACCAAATATGGTAAGATTTTCACCCCTTAAGGATTGCCCAATAAATGCAGGCACCACACGGCCGTCATTGAGTCGCATTCTGGGCCCATAAGTGTTGAAAATTCGAGCGATTCTGGTTTCAAGTCCATGAAAACGATGATACGCCATGACCATAGACTCTTGAAATCTTTTGGCCTCGTCATATACTCCCCTTGGCCCAATGGTGTTGACGTTGCCAAAGTAATCTTCAGGTTGAGGATGAACCAACGGGTCGCCATAGACTTCGGAGGTCGATGCAATGAGAATTCTTGCGTCTTTTGCTTTGGCCAAGCCAAGCAAATTATGCGTGCCCAAAGAACCCACTTTGAGGGTTTGTATGGGAATCTTCACGTAATCAATTGGGCTTGCAGGAGATGCAAAATGTAAAATATAGTCCAAGGAACCTTCGATTCCTACAAATTTGGTTATGTCATGCTCAATAAATTCAAAGTTTGGATTTCCTTCAAGGTGATGCAAATTGTCTTTATGACCCGTAATAAAGTTATCCATCCCCAAAACCGTGAAACCTTCGGCTAGAAATCGGTCACAGAGGTGTGACCCCAAGAACCCTGCGGCTCCAGTAATTAGTACGCGTTTCTTCTGGTTTGCCAAATTCTCTCTTTAGGTTAGTTGAATCAAGGACCTGCCTATTGAACTGTAATAAAACCCCTCGTTTTTTAAAGTAAGGATATCGTATAAATTTCGGCCGTCGAAAATAGCGGGAGAGACCATCAGTCCTTTGATCCGTTTAAAATCGGGAGACCTGAATGTACTCCATTCTGTACAAATGACTAGGGCGTCTGCATTTGAAACAGCCTCGTAAATGTTCTGGCAATATTCTATTTTGCTCCCGTACAGCTTTTCTACATTGGACATAGCTTCCGGATCATGTGTTTTAATCGTCGCTCCAGCAGACAAAAGAGCATCTATCATATACAAAGCGGGTGCTTCTCGAATATCATCTGTCTCTGGCTTAAAGGCCAATCCCCAAACAGCAATTGTTTTTTCCTTTAAATCCCCTTTGAAGTAGGCTTCTATTCTTGGCAATAAAACGGTTTTCTGTAGGTCGTTAGTTTTAATAACGGCCTCCAGAATATTGAACGTATAATTTGCCTCCTTGCCCGAATTATAAAGAGCCTTGACATCTTTAGGAAAACAAGAACCCCCATAGCCGATCCCTGGAAACAGAAAGCGTTTGCCTATTCGCGAGTCCGTACCAACTCCTCTTCTCACCATATCGACATCCGCGCCCACTTTTTCGCAGAAATTCGCAATTTCGTTCATGAAGGTAATTTTTGTTGCCAAAAATGCGTTTGCCGCATATTTGGTGAGTTCAGAGGATTTTTCATCCATCACTAAAATAGGATTGCCTGATCTCACAAAAGGCCGATACAGTTGCTTCATCATATCGACAGCGCGGTCCGATCTTGAACCGATTATAATTCGCTCTGGTTTGAGGAAATCGTCAACAGCAAAACCTTCTCTGAGAAATTCCGGGTTGGAGACCACGTGAAAAGGCAAATCGGTATGTCTGTTCAATACTTCTTCAACCTTGGCTGCTGTCCCGACTGGCACAGTGCTTTTATTAACGATGACCTTGTAAGAGCTCATTTGCTTTCCGATGGCTTCACTGACCTGCAAAACATATGTAAGATCCGCAAAACCATTTCCTCCATCTGGAGTTGGCAATGCCAGCATGATGATGTCAGCATGATCTAGGCCTTCTTTAAGATCTGTAGTAAATTTTAGTCTTCCTGAAGAAATGTTTCTTTGAAAGAGTTGGTCTAGATGAGGTTCATAAATAGGCAGCCTGCCTGCCTCCATCATCTTGACTTTTTCCACGTTATTATCAACGCAAAGGACCTCAACGCCCGTTTCGGCCATGCAGGTACCAGTAACTAATCCAACATAACCTGTTCCGACAACAGTAAGTTTCATAGGGATGACTATTTAATTAAGACAAAAATAAGGAAGTTCCGCGGTTTGACTCTCCAATTATTGAGATTTGAAGTTTTGCCATTTTTCAACTACCAATTTCTCAAATTGAGATTTGAAGAAGGTTGTGCCAAATGGAAGCGCGTGTGCTCTAACTTGTTCAGAATCGAAAGTTAGAGTCTCGAACTTATGGATCGCCTGGCTTAAAGATTCTGATGATTGTGTTTCGAAAAATATCCCTGAGACTTTGTCTTTAATGGTCTCTTTTAGGCCTCCTTTGCGTAAGGCAATTACAGGAATACCACATGACATGGCTTCAACAGGAACAATGCCAAAATCTTCTTCCGCGGCATAAACAAAAGCCTTGGCCCCCCGCATCAGTTCTCGGAGTCGTGCTGCATCGACAAACCCCTCGAATATAATGTTTTTAGAGGCCATTGCTTTGAGCTTCCTCTCTTCAGGACCATCTCCTGCAACAATTAGCTTTAAGTCTGGTCGCTTGTTAAAGGCCTCAATAATCAGATTCATTTTCTTGTAAGAGACCATTCTTGAGGCCGTAAAAAAATAATCTCCCTGAGCGCTTCCCAATTCATAAAACCTGGTATCCACAGGTGGATAAATAACCTCTGCGGAACGGTTATAAAGTCTAGAAATTCGTTCGGCAACATGATTCGAATTGGCAACAAAGTGCGTCACTCTGTGGTTAGATTCTTGATCCCATCGGCGCAGCTTATCCAGAACATAATTGACATAAGCCCTTTTAAGACCTCCCTTTTTGTAATCTGCAATATATTGGTCATAGAGGTCATAAGCATAGCGCATAGGAGAATGGCAATAGCAAATATGGAGTTGTTCATTGGTCACCTTTATGCCCTTGGCAACCGAGGCTGAAGAACTGATAATGATATCGTATGCTGAAAGATCAAAGCTTTCGATGGCGAAAGGGAACAATTGTAAAAATTTTCTGTGGTTTTGTCTCGCGGTAGGCAAGTATTGGATAAAGCTTGTGGTTACTTTTTGCCCTTTAAGAATATCGTTTCTATCCTTGTCAGAGAGAAAATCAATCAAGGCATAGTGGGCTATATTAGGCCAAATTTCGTTGATCGCCCGAACGACCTTTTCAGCGCCTCCGTTGACATAATACCAATCGTGAATTAAGGCTATTTTCATTTAGAGCTTTGATTTTGCACTTGTTCAATCGCCTCTGTCAATTTTCTTGCAGAATTTTTCCAGGTATATTTTTCAAGCAAGTCCTCAACAGCCAAACGACGGTCAGTCCCTTGATTCGAAACGGCAGCAACAAGACTTTCTGCAACAGCCTGAGCATCTTGTGGGTCAGTAAAAATGACCGCATTTTTGAATATTTCCCTATGAACTTCAATATCTGAACAAACCACGGGAGTACTATGCGACAATGCCTCGAGAATTGGCAGCCCGAAACCTTCATACAGAGATAAATTAAGACATGCAGCCGCTTGTTCATAATTTTGGTGCAGTTCTTCATCGCTCAGTCTACCGAGCGCAATAATATCGGGACCCAAGAGAAGCGCCTTCTGTTTTTCGAACACGCGATTTTTATCGCCAACCAAATGCAACTTGTATTTGCCGCCTTGAGTGTTGTTAAATATTTGAAAGGCCTTTATGAGTTTACCTAAATTTTTTCGCATACTTGACGAAGCAACTGACAGTATAAAAGGAGATTCTGTCTCCGAGATATAGCGGCTATTGTCTGGTCTTTCGACGCCGTTTGGCACAATCGCCATATCCTCTTCTTTCAGAAAGGGATAATGATATTTGAGCCGGCTTTTGGAAAAATTACTCACCGTTATAAGTTTTTTTGTTGAACGCAGGAGTTTTGGCATCAGATATTGGTATGTCATTCTGAATTTCCAATTGAAATTTTGGGACATATCGCTAAATGCCAAATCGTGTACGGTAACGATCTTATTAGAGTAACAAACAGGCGCCATATTGCATAGATTGACTAACAAAGGGCGCCCATTATTTTTAAGATACATAGGTAATTCAACCTGTTCCCAAAAGTATCCTGAAAATTGACCTACTGTAACGACTTCCAACTGGTTTCCAATCTGTTTGTGTAAAATACCCTTAGGAGCGATAACTACAAGCTTTTCTCCATAGGTCTTTTTTAGTTCTTTAGTTATTTCAATAGCAAATCGCTGCACACCGGTGAGTCGTTGCATCAAAAATCTGGCGTTAAGATATATTTTATCGTTTTGCATAAACATATAAAGCCATAAAAGTGGAGAAAAAATGAATGCCATCCGAACGAACCAAGATATTCTCCGTCAACATAAATAATACGGCCAATGCGAATATTGCCCAACCATCAAAATAGTGTGATTTTTTCAGTCCTTTCATTAAACCCCCCAATTGGAATACAAACAGAATAAGGCCAAAAATCCCTGTTGCGGCCCAAAAGTGGAGAAATTGATTGTGTGTATTATACTGCGACCAAGTGAAAACGAGAGCGCCAAAATTGCTTTTATAACAAGCATTTAATTTGGGCTGAATATCGCCAACGCCTGTCCCAAACCATGGATTGTCTTTGATTGTTTCAATGGAACACCTCCAAACAGCTAAACGAACGTTTGAGGAGTTGTAATGAGCGATGTGCTCAGCAGATATGCTAGGGTTCAATCCTTCTGCAATTTCTTGAAATCTCGGGTGATTATACGCCAACCAAAGCGCGACAGCAAAACAGCCCCAGGCAACTGCCTTTATTTTAAAGGATTTTATTTGAGTGTATGTCGTCCCTAAGAGAACCAGGATCATCGCTATTTGACCCATTCGAGAGCCAATAAAATAAACCCAGCCGAAAGCAAGAATAACAACTATCAGGCAATACCAATTTTTTGCAGGCTTTATAAAAAAGCGTTTGAATAGGAAATAAACGGATGCCGCCAGCCACAAGGCTTGATACGTGGGATGCGTCCCTGTCAAGTCAATGGTAAATGTTCTCAGCCTTTGACTCATGACCCTATCGGTGAGATATTCTGGCACAGCTGGCAATAAGTCCAAATTAAAGGATACGATTTCTGACTCGGTTATCGGTCCAAAAATACCGTTCCAATTCAATCCGATATGGATTACTTGATAGGTAGCCAGTAGAAACGTGGACAACACAAACACCCACACAAAGCGATTTACGACCTGGGCGGAGAGATAGTCTTTCAAAAACAAAAAGGATAGGGGCACAATCAGTAAAGGGGCTAGCTGACCCAACTCGTTGAATCCTGTATTCAGGTCTGTACTAACAAATAAAGAAAGGGCTAAAGCCAGGTAAGCCAGACCGAACATTGCCATGAACTGGATATATTCGGCTGATGTTCTGCAGCTTTTTTTTACATTAAAAAAGGCTAAAATCAACAGGAAAGCGAGGGATGCGCTTCTGGCGTAGAATGGTAGAATCGGGAAACATGCCGCCAATAAGATAGTTACTTCTTCAAGCCGTACACTGCACAATACCGTTTTGAATCTTTTACGTAAGCTCATTTGACTCGGGCTTTATTTTTAGAAAAAGAAACGGGAATAGCAGCAGAAAGCTATAACTCTGAGTGAGGGTTGTAAACAATCCTGACACTAAAAACCCTAAGGCTATTACAGATAACAACCGGTATGACAGAACTCTTTCAAAAAAGAAATTCAATACTAAGACAATGCCAATCAAGCCAGTGCTTAAAAACAAATAGATCCAGTAGCTGTCCAATACTTGGGCAAACCACCCCAGTTCTGAGGCTTGTCCAATGGTTCCTATTCGTCCACCATAGAACCAACTGTAATCGGACGCAGAAATTATATTATCCCAAAATTCAAAACGCATCATTAATGATTCTGTAGAAAAAACCTGTTTCCGAAATAACATCCAAACAATAGGAATCATCAATATAAATAGGACATAATAATACTTTATCAAAAGCTTCAGAATCTTTTGTCCGGTAAGGAAATAATACAACAAGTAAATGAGCAAGGGGACATAGGCTGTTCGGGACAAGGCCAAAAGGACTAGAACAAGCGCCGCGCCTATATAAAGCTTGGAGGCTTGGTGTCTTAAAAAAATAAAACAGGACAGAACCGCAAAAAGGCCCAGATCTGCAAATTGACCTACCAATCCTGGCGACCTCCAGAAATCATAAAAGGTGGAAATGGTAAAAAAGTATTTTGGATCCTTTGGCCAAAAATAGCGCCCGGTCAGTGTTTTCATGTATCCCTCTGGCCCCACAAAATAAGTGTAACAAACAGCCGCCAAATTCAATACAACCAATATAAATAATAGTCGATTTATGGCGCTTGCATCCGCTTTAGAAATTTCAATATTTTCTGCCAAAAGAATTAACACAAACAACAATAACAATTCTCTAAAAGCATAAAAAACTGACGACGCTTGTAGGCCTGAAAAAGCGGCAACGACTAATAATATTAAAATGTAAAGTATGAGAAATAGGTCGAAGCCCTTCAACACAAAACTTCTGTTTTTATTGAGTATGACAAACGTAAAAAGTAAGGCCATTGATATTGGTGGGACAAGGGATTTAAGGCCTCCGTCACCTAGCCAATTCAGCACAAAAAAATTCAACATGCCCTGAGTGCTAATGATACAGAGCATCAAACAAAACACGACAACTTTTTGCAAGCTAATATTCATTCTCAATCCTGCCTTTTCTATATTTATTTAACTTGCCAAAACACTATTTTTTGGTCTTTGTATCCCCGCAGGCTCTAATTGGCGTGAGGCTACCCTTATATCGGCCTTGGGCAGTAGTTTTTTCGCTAATTGATACCATGTCATCACTTCTTTTCCTGCGAAATGAGAAACGCCTAAAGACAATTTGTCCTTAGAGATTCCCGTCAAAATATATGTGGCCAAATCGGGGGCATAGGTTGGACAGCCTATGTAGTCCTCTGTTATCCACAAGGTTTCGCCTTGGTCTGCCCTAGCTTTGATTTTGGTGAAAAAGTTGGACCCAAATTCAGAATACACCCAAGATGTGCGGATGATTGAGTGCCGTTCACAACGTTCAGCAGCCAACTGCTCCCCTAAAAGCTTAGATTTTCCATATTCGTTGATAGGATTTGTGGGGTCTGACGGAAAATATGGACCTGACTTGAGGCCATCAAACACATAGTCGGTAGATATTTGAATCAAATGTGTGCGATGCCTTTGAGCGGCTTCGGCTAAATTCCCTACCGCTATACCATTCAACAAATGAGCAGCATCTGAATCATTTTCAGCTTGAACAACATTGGTATATGCGGCGCAATTTATTAGATAGTCAATATGCTCTAAACGGAGTGCCTCGCGAATAGATTCAGGATTGGTAATATCCAAGTCGTTTTTGTCAAAAAACTTTACATTTAGCTCTGGAAAAAGAGCCATACTGGCGCGAAAAGACTGTCCGAGTTGACCATTGGCGCCTGTGATAGCAATTGACCTCATATATAAGATTGTTTAGGTCTTGCTTGTTTTTTGTTCTATTTTCTTTCTCAAAAATCGGTCAAACCACACTAGGGCATAGAATAAACTCAGTCCTAAAAAGGCTAAAGCACCCAATTTTACTGAGCCTTTTTTGGTAAATGAAGTTTCCTTATAGGCCATTTCGTCAAATGATGTAATCACATCGGCAATATTTTCGGTCACTAAAATTTTCTCGTTATTTAATTGTAATTCAACTGCCAACTGGTTTTTCATTTCTACCAATTGGACCTCTCTAGCGTTGCGCGTGGTTTCAGTCATTTTAATTGATGTTCCAAGCTGACCATCACTCTTCGAAATTTGCTCAATAGACTTCTGTTCCGCCAGAAGAAGCGAATCGACACGAACAAGAGAAGTATTGAGAGTGTTGTCCACAAGAATCAAATTTTCCTGAGCAATCTTGTTCTCCAGCTTAAGCATCTTGTTAGCATAAAGGGTATTCAACAGGCCCTGTTCAATTTTTTTAAATAGGCTTTTGTCATAGACTGTTGCCTCAACGATATGCCTGCGATATTGATGATCTTGAAAGTTCTCTTTGAACTCTTCAAAAGTAATTGCCTTTGACACCATGGTAGTGTCCATTTTTAAACGGTATGTATCGAACGCCAACAACTCTTCTGAGTGGTCGATAATTGGTTCAACATCGATCATCGCAATTAATCCCACCTCTGAGGGATTGATGTTAAATCGATTAAAGAGTTGCACGCTGTCTTGTTGTTTCAATAATGCGCCCAAGTAGGCCACCTCATTATACAACAGCTGACCACTGTTAAAATTGGTGGCTAAGATCATTTTTGAGGCATACCTTGGTCCGTCTAAATAATCCAAATAAGCGCCAGCTGATGCCCCTAATATTGTAACAATTCCAAATATCAGAATGCGCTCTCTAACAAAAATAATTCCCTCTAACGCCAAGTTAGCCAGATCTAAAAAGCCATTTTTAAAAAATCTGAGCACACTTTTAAACCCCGCTCCAATGGCATTAAATAATTGGCCTAAGTCGACCTCTTGGTGGTGGTTGTTTTTTGAATTATCCATTCGTAAAATGCTTAAAGGGGTCTGAAACCCCATTTGTTAGTTGTTCAAAAATACGTGAAATCCCTAAGTTCATCACATCAAGACTGGGTCTTGCGTTTCTAAAAACGTTGCAATATCTCTATTATTGGCTAACCTAGGCAATTTATTTTGGCCGCCCAACTTCCCCTTTGAAGCCATGTATCGGTCAAAAGAACCCTTTGCTACAGCTGTAATCTGCAAGGGCTGCAAAACTTTTCCGGCAATGAGGTCTCTATAATAACTGTTCTGCAATTGAAGTTCTTGGTCAATCAAGTGACGAAACGCCTGCATGTCCGAAGGTTCAGAATCAAAGTCAATAAACCATTGGTGATAAGGAAGCCCTTCGCCGGGATTGACCTGTGGTGCAACAGAAAATTCGTTTACTACCGCATCGGATTGGGCTAAAGCAGCTTGCATAGCTCGTTCCACTTCTTGGCCTATAACATGCTCTCCAAAAGCTGAAATAAAATGTTTGATACGGCCCGTAACTTTAACTCTAAAAGGGAGCAAGGAGGTAAACATCACCGTATCGCCTAGGTTGTAGGCCCAAAGTCCTGCAGTCGTTGATATTATCATAACATAATTCACGTTCATCTGAACTTCTTCTAAGGTAAGTCGTTTGTAGTCTGAGTCGAAGAAAGTAGACGCCTCGATAAATTCATAAAAAATACCAGAATCCAATAGTAGAAGCAGGCCTTGGCGATCTTGGCGGTCTTGGAAAGCGAAAAAACCTTCACTGGCAGGAAACAGTTCAATGCTTGGCGTTTTACGGCCAATCAATTGTTCAAATTTCGATTGGTATGGCGCGTAATTGACTCCCCCAAAAACAAAGAGCTTAAAGTTTGGAAACAGATCACCGATTTTTTTTCCGCTTTTATGCGCCAACTTTTCAAAATACATTTGAACCCAAGAAGGAATCCCGCTAATAACACGCATGTCCTGGTTGATGGTCTCCTCAACTATTTGGTTGACTTTTGTCTCCCAGTCCTCAATACAATTGGTCTCCCAGCTTGGAAGTCTGTTTTTTTGCAAATATTTTGGCACATAATGAGCTACAATTCCAGACAGCCGGCCTTGTTTAATACCGTTGACCTCCTTCAGCGCTGGGCTGCCTTGTAAAAAAATCATTTTTCCATCTACAAAATCGCTTTGACCAGTGTGCGCAATATACATGAGCAATGCACTTTTGGCAGCATTGATATGCTCTGGCATACTTTGCTTTGTAATGGGAATATATTTTGCGCCTGATGTGGTTCCCGATGTTTTGGCAAAATAGAGTGGCCTGCCAGGCCACAAAATATCTGAATGGCCTGCAACGGCAAGATCGACATAGCCTTTCATGGCTTCGTAGTCTCGCACTGGAACGCGACTTTGAAAATCCTTGATGTTCGTCATTTCTCCAAAATTATGGTCCATTCCAAATTTGGTTTTTTTGGCAACTTCAATGAGCCGTTCGAACACTTTTTGTTGGGTCTCAATTGGTTTTTCAGACCAAGATTCTATGCGCTTTTTAGTGCGTTGGGCCATCCTTTTGGCCAGAAACGATTTAATTGACATCAGTGTAGTTATTCAAAATCTATAAAAGTTTTTGGGTCAACGGGAAAGCCATTGTTCCAGAGCTCAAAGTGCAAATGAGGGCCTGTAGTTAAGGTTCCCGTATTGCCCGAGATAGCCACTACTTCCCCAGCCTTGACAATATCGCCTTGAGATTTGGTCAGCTTTCTGTTGTGCTTATAAATACTCAACAAATTATTGCTGTGTTCTATTAGAATGACATAGCCCGTTTCCACAGACCATTCTGTCAAAATAACACGACCATCTGCCGCAGCTTTGACTGGCGTGTTAATGGGAATATTAATGTCCACCGCAAAGTGTTTTTTATTCAAGTCAAAGTCATCACTAATAGGTCCTTGAGCGGGAGGAAACAACACAAAATTAGATCCGGAGGTGGCCGTAGCCGTAAGAAACAAATTGTATTTGTCCTCTTTTCTAACGGTTTCTCTCAACAAAGAGTCGGCTTGAGAGGGCGCCAAATCCTCTGGGTCTATCTCCGTAATTTCTATTGGAAGACTTTCGGGATCTGCTTGTTCAAACTCTAAATCCCCGATGAGAACCTTTTGTATATTAGCAATGTATTCTGTTTGATAGCTGACCAACTGTTGTAGGGAGTCCGCCTTAAAATACAACTCTGATGCTTTGCGCTCAAGCTCCTGAGACGAGTAGCTCGGAATGTACTCTCGTATGGGTGTAAACGCGATGAGCGTCGATGTTAAACCAACCAAAATAATGGCAGAAAGAGAAATCCATACAAAGACATTCAGGCGCGTTAACCTCAGCTTAAACTGTTCTTCGAAAGTATCAGCGTTGACAATCTGAAGTAAATAGTTATTCAGCCATTTTTTTGGTAATCTCCAGCCTCTTCTTTTATTCTTTGCCATGAGTCAAAATTAATGAAATTACACCTTTCATCTGCTTCAGATGGAAATTAAAGTTAATCGGATATGTGATTTTGTGACTTCAAATTTGCTAACTTTGCTGGAAATAGTTTCGCCATGATTTTAGATTTGAACATAATGTTATTAGCAGGGCCATGGCAAGTGGTCATTGTGGTAATCGCCATAGTTTTACTTTTTGGAGGTAAAAAAATTCCTGAACTAATGAAAGGTTTGGGCAGCGGTATCAAAGAATTTAAAAACGCTAGTAAAGAAGACCCTAAAAGCGAGGACGAGAAGTAACTAGTTTTGAATCTCTAGAGATTTCAATATGGCTTCCAATTCTAGCATATAGTCTCTTTTATCTTTCGACGGCGCCAATACAAAGCCTTCTGCAATAATCCAGCGGCTATTTTCGGGATCGTGAATAGTATAGTTTACAAAAGGTCCCGCCATAAATGCATTGGCCAATTCCCACGTGCTTCTTGTTTCATATGTTTGAAGACCCTTTATTTCAGTCCTCGTCATGCGTGGCTGATAACTTTTTTCAGTAATCATAAAAGACCCCTCTACAGGACCAGGAATATGACGTTCCCCAACGGAATCTCGAACAGACAAAATTTGTTCCAATAAGGATGTTTCAGTATCCAATTGGTTTTCATTCAACTCATAAATCATAAAATTAACGCTCCCCGATTCAATATCTCGACGCGCCCAAAGGAAACCCTCTTCTGCTTTCGCCATTCTGTATGCTGAAGGGAAATTGAGAGTCAGGCCAAAGAGCTTGTTAATACTTTTATCTTTATTCAATGACTTGCCAATCCTCCTTTGTTTTTCGGCGACCTCTGTGTCCTGAAGTGCTGTCATAATGGCTGCACTATTGAGGCTCAATTGCCTTGCTATGGCCTCATCATCCGGACCTTTGACCTCAATAAGGGTTTGTGGCTGAGCAAAAATGTTGGTCAGTATATTTACTTCCGAATTTTCAGATCGCTTCAGTTGCAATACTGTTCTGTTTTTACGGGCAAACCCAGAAAACACATCAACAGGCATATAGTATAAATCAAACATGGGCTCGTCTTGTGGTAAACCATAAAGCGTTTCGCCAAGGGTGTTTCGAACAATCGCTCCCGATTCCCCCTCCCATAAATCTATTTCTGCCACAATGGTAATATTGTTGAGCTTGCCCGAAGAAAGCGGTTTGATACTCCCTGTCTTTCCTGAATCGTTGCCACAAGAAAAAATCGTGCAAACAATGGTACAAAGTAATACTTGATATTTCATAAATCTTATTTGTTTACCTATTACAACATCTGTGCCATGGGCCAAAATCAACTAGTCTAGGACAGCTGCAACACCTGGCAAAACTTTTCCTTCAAGACTCTCTAACATGGCTCCTCCACCCGTACTCACATAACTCATTTGACCGGTCAAATTAAATTGCTTGACAGCTGCGACCGAATCTCCTCCGCCGACCAAAGAAAAAGCTCCCGACTCAGTAGCCGAAGCAATCGCTTTACCTAAAGATTTGGTTCCTTCGGCAAAGGTTGGCATTTCGAATACACCTACTGGGCCATTCCATAGAATGGTCTTTGAATCGGCTACAATTTTTGCAAAATAGTCTCTTGTTTTGGGACCAATGTCGAGTCCCATCCAGCCCTCAGGTATTTCTCCAATGGGGAAAATGGCAGTTTGGGCGTTTTCTGAAAAAGCATCCGCCACCAAGGTGTCCACGGGCAAGTGCACCTTCACATTGTTTTCTTTCGCGCGCTTCAAAATAGACAAAGCCAAGTCAAGTTTGTCTGTTTCGACTAAGGAATCACCGATTGATCCACCTTGGGCTTTGATAAAAGTATAAGCCATCCCGCCCCCAATAATCAAATGATCGATGGGGCCAAGAATGTTGTCAATAATAGTGATTTTGGAGGAGACTTTCGCCCCACCCAAAATGGCAGTAACTGGTTTTTTACCATGCTCCATAACCTGAGCAATACTGTCAATTTCCTTTGCCAACAACAAGCCAAAACACTTGGCATCTGGGAAAAACTTAGCAACAACTGCTGTAGAAGCGTGTTCTCGATGCGCCGTCCCGAAAGCATCATTTACATAGATATCGCCCAAAAGTGATAGTTGTTTTGCAAAACTTTCGGTTCCTTTGGTCTCTTCGTCGTGAAATCTCAAGTTTTCTAGCAATAAAACCTCGCCATTGTTCAGTAGCTCAACCGCTTTCTGAGCGTCCGGCCCCACTGTACTGGAACAAAACTTAGGTGCGAAACCTAGGGCTTCCCCAAGGGCAGGTATAATGTGTTCAAGAGAGCAACTGGCGTCAACTCCTTTTGGACGACCTAGGTGAGACATGAGCACACATCGCCCACCGTCCTTCAATACTTTGAGAATAGTTGGCAGAGCAGCGTCGATTCGCGTAGCGTCCGAGACGTTCATTTGACCGTCTAGTGGTACATTGAAGTCTACGCGAATAAGCGCACACTTATCTTTAAAGTGAATGTCGTTTAAGGTAGTCATGGCTCTTCTGTTTTTTTTTAGAAAAACAAATATAAAGCTTCGGTTAAAACAAGCCTGAAACAATTGGTTTATCTTTGTCGCATGAGCTTTGAAAATCTTTTTGGTCACGACAAACTTCGCAAACAACTTCAACAAGATGTCGCTGAAAACCGCGTCCCTCATGCTCAACTCTTTGTTGGAAACGAAGGAAGTGGCGCCTTGCCTTTGGCAATTGCCTATGCCCAGTCGCTTATTGCGAGTTCATCTAAATCCTCTTCTGAATCTGTGGTCGACCCCATGGCACATCCAGACATTCATTTTGTTTATCCGGTAGCGATCAACGACAAGGTAAAGAAACATCCCGTTTCACGCTTGTTTCTGGACGACTGGCGCAGCTTTATGAAGGCACAGCCCTATGGGAATTTGTTCGATTGGTACCAACAAATCAATATTGAAAACAAGCAAGGACAGATTGGGGTTGACGAAGCTCAGGATATCATTAAGTCTTTAGGCTTAAAGTCCTACGAAGGAGGTTACAAGGTGGTGGTAGTTTGGATGGCTGAGAAAATGAATGCAGCGGCTTCCAATAAGCTACTGAAACTCATTGAAGAGCCACCACCAGAAACGGTGTTCTTGCTTGTTGCCGAAGATGACGGACAAATACTGGAAACTATCCGTTCCCGCTGTCAATATGTTCAGGTGCCGCCACTCACTCAAAAGGATATCGTCAGTGCTTTGATTGACCAATTTGAAATTGAACAACGCGTGGCAGAGAGAATTGCTGTCCAAGCACATGGCAATTTTAATAAGGCCGCCGATTTGGTCTACAGCGATAGTGAAGAACAGCTGTTTGACTCCTGGTTTGTGCAATGGGTGAGGTCGGCATTTATGGTTAAGCAAAAGAAAAGTGCGGTAAACGATTTGATGCTTTGGAGTTTAGAGGTTTCAAAGTCTGGGCGCGAAACACAAAAACGCTTCATCCAGCACTGTTTGCATGTTTTCCGACAAGCTTTGTTATATAATTACGGAATGACAGCACTGGTCTTTGACCCGCTATCAGTAGAACAATTTAATTTTGAGAAATTTGCGGGTTACATACACGAGGGTAATATCTTACAAATTCGGGCGGCCTTAGAAGAAGCATATCTGCATATCTCCCGCAATGGAAACCCTAAACTAGTATGGACCGACCTCTCTCTTGACCTTACACGCTTCATCCACAAGACGGCGGGCTAATTCAACCCTACTTAGAATAACACTCAACAATCGCGTAGATCTAAAAAAAATTCCTAGCATTAACTTGCTAGGAATTTGAATACTAAACAAACAATAGCTTACTGCTTGGCTTCATATGCGGCGTTAAGGGCTTCTAAAATGGTTTCCGTAAGGTCGTTGGGTTCTGCGCCATACAAAACGCTTCCTGCGTCGTTAGAGCCCAAAATAAATGTAAAGTTATTGGTGACAGCAAAATCTTTGATAAAGGTTTTTATACGCTCGATAAGGGTGTCATTGTTTGCTTGGCTCTCATTGGCTAAAGCCTGTTGTTGCGCTTGGATTTGCTGACTAAGGAACTGTTCCTTTTGTTGCAATTCTTGAGATAATTGCTGAATTTGAGATTGACTCATTCTCGCAGCGCGCACTTCAGCAGCCCCAATTTCCTCCTGAAAGGCCTGACGTAAGCTGTCGGTACTTTGCTGAAACGCGTCAATTTTAAGTTGTAAAGCCGCTTCCATATCTTTCTTTTCCTGATACTCATTGATCACCTTAACGTTATCCACAAAGGCAATCTTTTGCGATTTTTGACAAGAGGTTGAAAATAAGGTAAGGGTTAAAGCTATGAGGTAAAAAGTATTTTTCATGATAGTTTTGAATTGTATGATTAGAGCAAAAGTAATAAAGCCGCCTAAATAAGTAGACTTCCAAGATTAAATTTATCTATCGGCCCTTTTAAAGATATAAATGATTGACGAAAATTCGCCCGTAAATATGGCGCTCAAATTAGACAGCGTCCCTAACCAAATCGCCCTGAGCCATCTTAAATTGGAGGACCTATAACTTTCCGACATCAAGGCAATATAGTAGGCGTCGAGCAAGAGAGGTTTGGTGGCGATCAATTGAAATCCGTACGTCCTCATTAAACTACTCAAACTGTCTTTAGAGAAATGCCACAGGTGCCTTGGGACATCATAGGCCGCCCAACCCTCAGAATAATAGTTCGCATCGAAGCTTAAATGATTTGGCAAGGCAACAACAAGTTTGCCAGAATCATCCAACAATCTATTTAGATTTGATATTGCCATGTCCAAATCTGGCAAATGCTCTAAAACATGCCATAACGTAATGACGTCAAAACTCGAATTTTTCCAAGCAAGGAGTTGGTCGTTGTCAAATACCGCATTCTCAGTAAGGTCATTTGCCACAAAACGCGCTTGCTTATTGGGCTCAACACCCAAAACCTGCCATCCCGAATTTTTCATAGATTTTAGAAAAACTCCTGTGCCACAGCCCACATCTAATAGTCTTTTGTTGTTGATTTTCAGACTTTTAACTATATTTTTTTTATATAATATTGCGAATATCCTAAAAAACTGATAACACCGCTCCAAAAAATTCCTTGGCGCAACAAGATGAGACAAATAATCTGTGTCGGGATAAAAAGTAGGGAGCTCTGCTTGGGATGGTTGTGGGCAGGTCATCCAGTAGCCATGAATTGGATCTAATTCCAAACTGAACCATTTATTCGAAACGATATGATCTTGTATCTTCATTTACTTGGACAAAATGTTCCACGTGGAACATATTAACGACCCATATATACCAACAGGACAGAAATGTCATTTGGCGAAACGCCACTGACCCGTGAGGCCTGAGAGACAGTCCTGGGCTGTATGGCTTTGAGTTTTTCCCGTGCTTCAAAACTCATAGAAGATATTTTGGAGAAATCGAAGTTGTCTGGGATTTTGATGCCTTCCAAACGATTAAATTTGTCCGCATTATTTTTCTCCTTTGCAATATAGCCCGCATATTTCAGCTGCACCGTAACCTGTTCCTTAACCTCATCGTCCGGCTGCGCAGCGGCTAAATAGTTTTTTACAGATTCCAGGCCCACCAAATCCTCGAGCGCGATGTTTGGTCGCGTCAAAACCCGAACTAACTTGTCGGATTGCTTTACCAAAGCGGATGACTTGGATTCGAGAATTGGATTGATATCTGATGGAGAAACACTAGTTTTTTGAAAAAATGACACAAAACTATCAGTCGCCTTTTCCTTATTCTCCATTTTTCTAAGGCGATCTTCCTTAGCTAAGCCTATTGCGTAACCCTTTGGGGTCAGTCGAAAATCTGCGTTATCCTGCCTCAGCAATGTGCGGTATTCCGCACGTGAGGTAAACATACGGTAGGGCTCTTCGGTGCCTTTGGTTGTCAAGTCGTCTATAAGTACGCCGATATAGGCCTCGTCCCGATTGAGAATAAATGGCGCTTCTTGCTTGACAGATCGCGCAGCATTGACGCCCGCCATTAAGCCTTGTGCTGCCGCCTCCTCATAGCCGGTTGTTCCATTAATTTGTCCTGCAAAATACAAGCCCTGAATAAGTTTAGTTTCGAGCGTATGCTTGAGTTGGGTTGGGGGGAAATAGTCGTATTCGATGGCATAACCCGGCCTAAAAAACCTGACATTTTCAAAGCCCTCAACCTTTTTTAAAGCATTAAATTGAACATCCTCAGGGAGCGAGGTTGAAAAGCCGTTGACATACACCTCAACAGTGCTCCAGCCTTCTGGTTCGACAAATATTTGATGGCGATCCTTGTCAGCAAACCTGTTAATTTTGTCCTCGATAGAGGGGCAGTATCGCGGCCCGACGCTCTTGATGCGGCCATTAAACATAGGTGATTGGTCAAATCCTTCCCTCAAAAGTTCGTGAACTTCTCTAGAGGTGTAAGTGACATGACACGACCGCTGCTTTGTCAATGGCTTAGTTTTGTCGCTGTAAGAAAATTTAGAAGGTTTAGTGTCACCTGGTTGTTCTTGCATTTTTGAAAAATCTAAACTCCTTCCATCTACACGAGGCGGTGTTCCAGTTTTCATCCTGCCAGAATCAAAACCTAGCGATTCAAGCTGCTCGGTAATGCCTGTAGAGGCGCGCTCACCAGCCCTACCCCCTCCAAACTGTTTTTCACCAATGTGGATTAAGCCATTTAAGAAGGTCCCGCTTGTAAGCACAACCGTTTTGGATCTCATTTCAACGCCTAGGGACGTCCTGACCCCGACAAGTTTATCGTTTTCAATCAGCAAACCAGTCACCATATCTTGATAAAAATCTAAGGTGGGCAACAATTCCAACTCGCTCCGCCAAGCTTCAGCAAAGCGCATTCGATCACTTTGAACCCTAGGACTCCACATAGCAGGACCCTTAGACTTGTTGAGCATTTTAAATTGAATGGCCGACAAGTCACTGACAATGCCGCTCAATCCTCCAAGCGCGTCAATTTCTCTGACGATCTGCCCCTTGGCGATACCCCCCATAGCCGGGTTGCAGGACATTTGAGCAATATTCTGCAAATTCATTGTAATGAGTAGCGTGTTGCAGCCCATGTTGGCAGCAGCTGCTGCTGCCTCACTGCCAGCGTGGCCACCCCCTACAACTATAACATCATATGTTTCTTTAAACAGTCCCATAATTGTTCCACGTGGAACATATAAATTTGCCGCAAAGATACATTAGTTTATCAATTCAGCTGGCCGAAGTTCTAATGCTTTGTCCTCCTTGTGCCTCATGACCATCGCGTCATTGGTACTTTTGTCTTTATAGCCTAAACAGTGAAGCAGGGCGTGTGCCATCACCCTGTGCAGTTCATCTGTCAAGGAGACTTTGTAAACAGCCGCATTCTCCTCAACCCGGTCTACCGAAATATAGACCTCAGCCTGAATCGATTTGCCCTGAGAATCGTCAAAACAAATTACGTCAGTATAGGTGTCGTGTTTCAAAAACTGCTGATTTAACTCCAAGAGGTGTGCGTCGCTGCAAAACACGTAGACCAAGCTAACAATCTCAGCACTTTCGCTTAACGCCACATTTCTTAACCACTCCTTGCATAATTCCGCATTCGGTGTCGGCTCCCCA
>Ga0222719_10000087_pt1 | contig 87626 bp, 84 predicted proteins | sample C33_34DmetaG_FD_165039 | JGI IMG/M metagenome (GOLD analysis project Ga0222719, IMG submission 165039) | Estuarine water microbial communities from San Francisco Bay, California, United States - C33_34D | ecosystem: Environmental > Aquatic > Marine > Unclassified | place: USA: California... | reverse complement strand
TTTTTCTTTCATTTCTATATTTATCTTAAAAATTACAGCTTATTTCTGCTTTCGGTTTTCCGTTTTTTAATAAATCTCTAATTTTTTTTTCGGTATTTTTTTTTTTTTTTTTTGATTTTTTTTTTTTATTTTTCTTTTTTTAAGATTGTGAATTCTATCAATAATTTATTGATAAATATAGTCCCTAGTCACAGGGGTTGATCTATAATTTTTTGTAAGTTGGAATTGATATACCACTTGATCTCCCCACTTAAATGCCATTTCACAACCAGCAAGATAAAATTCCCACATTCTAAAAAATTTCTCATCAAACATTTCAATTATTTTATCTTTATTTTTTAAACAGTTTTCCTTCCAGTGTCTCAATGTATGAGAGTAATGAAGCCTTAAAACCTCAATATCAGTTACAATTAAACCTGCTTTTTCTATGGGTGTAGTTACCTCACTCAAGCTTGGTGTGTATCCCCCAGGGAAAATATATTTTGTGATCCATGGATGTGGGTCTCTTGGTGGGTTAACAGATCCAATTGTATGTATTAGCGAGACACCATCATCCTTTAACAAATTTTCAATCTGATAAAAAAATTTTTTATAAAATTTTATTCCAACATGTTCAAACATTCCAACACTCACAATTCTATCAAATTTTTCTTTCAATTCTCTATAATCCATCAACTTAAATTTAACTTTGTTTTCCAAATTCATTTCTTTAGCTTTTTGTTTACAATAATTAAGTTGATTTTCTGACAGTGTTATCCCTGTCACTTCACACTTGGCACTTTTTGCTATATCAATCGCAAGTGATCCCCATCCACATCCTATATCTAAAACTTTTTGATTAGGTTTGATATTTAATTTTTTAATTATATGGTTAATTTTATTGTTTTGAGCAATCTCAAGACTGTCATTTTCATTTTTAAAATATGCGCACGAATATTGTCTCTTAGGATCTAAAAATAAATCATAAAGATCATCTTTAATATCATAGTGATGAGACACATTCATTTTAGATTTTTTTATAAAATTAAAATTGGTTAAACATCTATAAGATCCTCTCAATCTGTTTATCAAATAGCTAAAAAAGTTTAACTCGCCTCTACCGAAATTCATAAGTGCCAAATCCAAAAATTCTGTTAATGTGCCATTTTCTATAAGAATTTCACCATCTGTATACGCCTCACCAAAATATAAGTCAGGATAAAATAATAATTTGTAATGAAGTTTTTTATTAAGTATTTTTAATCGCATTGGATTATTGCCAGGTTCACCAATAATATAATCTTTAGAGTTTGCATCTGTTAAAATGAAACCACCTTTTTTAAAAATCTTATTTAAAAAACTTGCTAATTGCATATTAAGCTGCCAATTGTGAATTTGATTTAAAATTTAGATTTTTTAGATATTGCATAAAATCTTTTTCTTCAACTTCATTTAAAAGGCTTAAAGGTGGTAGTATATTTTTATAAATTTCATCCTCATATGAAAAAAATGTATGAAGTGATGAAATCAAATTATATTTTTCAAAAGCATTTCTTACATCAATTAATTTTTGATTATATGACTGTTCTTTACCACTAACAAAATCATCATAAACCCTTCGAGCAAGTTGAGAAGTAGCATTACATGTAGCTGTTATAATACCTGAACATCCATGCTCTAGACCCTTTAATAATTTTGCTTCCGAACCAGGCATTACTGAAAAATTATCTAACTTTAAATTTTCAAATAAGTTATAAGAGCTATCTTTGACACCAACTATTTGTTTAGGAAATTTTTGAACCAATTCTTCAACACACTGAATACTAAATTTATATCCACTTAATTTTTCAAAATTATAAAGTACAATCTCACATTCGGGAACTGCATCTATAATTTTTGTATAAAAATTTATCACATCATTGTCTTGATATTTATAATAAGCAGGCGGCATAATTAAAAATCTTTTAAAATTTAACGAAACTGCTATTTTTAAAAAATTTATTGTTTCATTCAATGAATTCAATCCAGTTCCAATTAAATGTTTATCTTTAAATTTACTCTTTGAAAGGTTATTTAATAATTTAATTTTTTCTGAAATTGGTATTAGCTGAGCTTGACCAGTACTTCCAAAAAGCACTGTTCCATGACAACCTTGATCTATTAGTTTTTCAGCATGTTCTATGGTTTTTTCAACATTCAAGCTTAAATCGTGATTAAGTACTGACATTGAGGCTGCGAATATTCCACTTATTTTTGTCATAATAAAAATTTATATAAAAAAAATGATTAGTAAAGTTTATAAATAATATATGAGAATATTAGCAGTTCAGAATAGAATGGGTATTGGAGATACTGTAATTTTTTTACCCTTTATAAAGGCTTTATCTAAAAAATATAACTCACCTATAAGTATATTGGTCAAAGAAAGTTCAAAAGCTGAGCAGTATTTATACCAAACTAATTATATAGATAAAATTTTACTTTTAGAAAGAGACAATAATAACAATAATCATGGTGGTTTATTTGGAACATTAAAGTTAATTAATTACATAAAAAAAAATAGTTTTGATAAAATTTTTATTTTTAATTCGTCTCTTAGATTTTATCTAATAGCAAAATTATCTGGAGTTTCTGAAATTTACCAATATCCTTTATTTAAGAAAGCTAACCAACATATAATCAATACTCCAAAAAAATTTTTACAAAATAAATTAAATATTGATGTGAATGAAGATCCTGAAATACAAATAGATAATTTAACAATTTTAAAGACAATTGAAAAATTACAAATCAACAAAAATGAAATTAATATTCTTTTAGGTATTGGTGGTTCTGGTCCAACAAAACGTGTTCCAGCCAAAATATTTTTAACTTTTATCGATAAAATATTAAAAATTAAAAAGTGTAAATTTTTTTTGGCTACTGGTAAAAATAATGAAGAACAAATTATTTTAAATGAAATATTGCAATCAAAATTTAAAGATCATTGTGTCCCTTTAGATAATTTACCAATAAAGGAAATTTTACCAATAATAAAAAGTTGTAATTTATCAATTTGTAACGACTCAAGTTTTAGTCATTTATCTGCAGCATTAAATACTAAAACTATTACTCTAATGGTAGATACTCCAATAATCTATGGAAATTATAACTCAAAAATGTTTCCAATAATTCCAGATGGTGAAACCACAGTTAGTCATCATACTTCTGGTAAGGATAGAATAAATCCCCAAAAAATATTTGATAAAGTAATTGAAATTCTTAATTAAGAAATATCATTTAAAACTATATCTTTAGCTTCATTAACAATTGAAGATAATCTTGAGGTTTCTGGCGAAACATCAGGATGGATTTTTTTTTGTATTTTTACATATGCTTTATTTACATCTTCTTTAGTAATCTTTTTATTTGTATCTAAATTTAAAATTTTATAAGCCTCTGAAACAGATATAGAAGATGAGTTATTTGAAGCAGATTGATTAAAAGAAAATCTTCCTGACCTTCTCAGAGTTTGGATAAGTCTAAAAAGTGAAAATAATTGAAAAATTGATAAACCTTTCAATTTTAATAATGCTAGACTTGCTAGAGTTAGTGGTAGAGTTAATAAAAATTTTCCACCCACAGCAAATAAAATTGCAAAAAGGATCAGTCCAATAATTAAAATAATTCTGAGACCTTTTGATATCTTTTTTGAGGAAATGTTACTTATAAATTTAAGTAGAAAGTATAAAATAGTCAAAATGACTAGTGTATAAATTATTATATTCATATATTTCTTCTAACGAATGAAAGTACCACAACTTAAAAAAAAACCAGAACTAAAATCTTGTCACAACATAACTTGGGAGGATAATTATAGCTGGATACATCAAAAAAACATTTTAGAGGTTTTGAAAGATAAAAATAAATTAGATCCTGAAGTTAAAGAGTATTTAATACAAGAAAATAACTATGCAGATTATCATCTTCAAGATACCAAAATTTTACAAAAAAGTTTATTTGATGAAATTAAAGGTAGAATAAAACTTGATGATGAGTCTCTTCCTTTTAGAGATCATACTTATGATTATTGGACAAAGACAACAGCTAAAGGGAATTATTCAATAAAACTTCGTAAAAAAATAAATTCTAACCAAGTTGAAGAAATTTGGAATGGAGACAAAGAAAAAGAAAAATTAGGAGTAGAATATTTTGGTGTTGGAGATTTAGAAGTGAGCCATGATGATAAACTCCTGGCATACTCTTTGGACACCAAAGGATCTGAATATTATTCAATTTTTATTAGAGAAATTGTTTCAAATAAAATAGTGACAAAAGAGATACATGATACTTCTGGTAGTATTACTTTTAGTTTAGATGATAAATATATTTTTTACTCAAAATTAGATAATAACCATCGTGCAAGAAAAATTTATAGACATAAAATCGGCAATTATGATGATAATGATGAATTGATTTTTGAGGAAAAAAGTGAAGCTTTTACTGTTAGCATCGGTTTGAGCTCAGATGAAAAATATTATTTTATTTCAACCTCAGATCACAATACCTCAGAACAATATTATTTTGCTGCAGATGAAAAATTACCAAAACCAAAACTTATAATAAAAAGAGAGAGAGGAATTTTATATTCAGTTAATTCCTGGAAAGGTAAATTTTATAATCATACAAATAAAAATGCCGAAGATTTTAAGATTGATATTACAGAAAATTTAGAAAAACAAAAATGGAGATCTTTTGTTTCTGCAAAAAATGAAGTTCTGGTTGGTGGTTGTGTATATTTAAATGATTGGATAATTCGTTCAGAAACTTCAAATGCACTGGATAAATTATTTTTGAGAAATATTTCTACAAACATAGAAGAAGAATTAATTTTTTCTAATGAAAGTGTATATGTGCCAAATATTTCTTTGAAACAAAAGGATAGAAATACTAATGAAATTTATATTGGATACTCTTCTCCCAAAACGCCCTCAAGAGTTTATTCATATAATCTTTTAGATAAATCTAAAAAATTAATAAAAGAACAGGAAATTCCATCAGGACACAACCCTGAGAATTATATTGTAGAAAGAATTGAGTATAAATCTCACGATGGCAGAATGGTTCCACTCACAATAACAAGACACAAAAAAACTAAAATTGATGGTTCAGCTAACTTGTTGTTATATGGTTATGGTTCATACGGAAGTTCAATGAGTCCAGGTTTTTCATCAACCAAATTAAGCCTTATTGATAGAGATATAATTTGGGCAACAGCACATATAAGAGGTGGCATGGAAAAAGGCATGAAGTGGTGGAAAGAGGGAAAACTTACAAATAAAAAAAATACTTTTGAAGATTATATTTTTGCAGCAAAATATTTAATCGAAAAAAAATATTCCTCAAATGGAAAAATAATTGGCATGGGAGGATCGGCTGGTGGTTTGTTAATGGGAGTAGTAATAAATAAAGAACCAAAATTATTCTTAGGAGTTATAATGGCAGTTCCATTTGTGGACTCACTAACTACAAATCTTGATCATTCTTTGCCATTAACTGTTGGGGAGTTTGATGAATTTGGAAATGCTAAAGATAATAAAGAACATTTCGATTACATATTTTCTTATGCTCCATATAACAATATTAAAAAAATGGACTATCCTCATATTTTAATTACCACAAGCTTAAGTGACAACAGAGTGTTGTTTGACGAACCAGCAAAATTTACAGCAAAACTTAGAGACTTTAAAACAGATAATAACTTGTTGCTTCTTAAAACTGAAATGAATGCTGGACACGGTGGTAAATCAGGTCGAGACGGGGCAATTGAAGAAATAGCTTTAGATTATGCTTTTGCATTAAAGATTGCCAAAAAAAATTAATTTTCTGGGCTTGAAAATATAAAACCAGTTCCTAAATATTACATGTTAGTCGCCTAATGGGGCTAACAAAAAAATAAACTTGCTTAACAAAGGAGGATATATGACAAGTAAGGATCTATCTATATTTAACTCACTAAGACCATTTTCAATAGGTTTTGACGATATGTTTGACCAATTTGAAAATATGTTGGGAAATGGTGCAATGAGTATGCACTCAAACTACCCACCATACAACATTAGAAAAACAGGTAAAGATAACTACGCAATAGAAGTTGCTTTAGCTGGTTTTAATAAGAAGGATGTCGAAGTTGAGTTTGAAGATAACTTATTGACTGTTAGAACAAAACAAGTTGATAAATCTGAGAATGAAAATGCTGATGGAGAAATTATTCATAAAGGCATTTCTCAAAGACAATTTGCAAGATCATTTACCATTGCTGATGATGTTAAAGTTAATGGTGCTGAACTTAAAGATGGTCTTTTAACAATATCTTGTGAAAGAATTGTTCCAGAACATAAAAAGAAAAAACTTATTGAAATTAGATAAGTGAAACCTTGCTTGTGGGGATTTCTCCCCACAAGTTTAAATCAATAACACTACTTTTTTGCCATTAATGCATTTAAAACAAATGCTAATAATCCAGCAGGTATTAATCCAGTAGTTAATAATAGTTTCAAACTAATACCAAAATCTGGAATGTTTTTTACAAAATCAGGCAGTAAAGACATTCCAATACCAAAAGATAAAGAAAGTCCTAGAATTAACATGTTTCTTTGATTCATCTCTGATTTAGAAACAAGCTTAATCCCTGCAGATGCAATCATACCAAACATTATAATTGCAGCTCCACCTATTACAGACTCTGGCATTGCAGCTATAATACCTCCAAGTTTTGGAAATAAACCCATGAGTATTAAAATTACTCCTGCTACAGTTCCTACATGTCTACTAACAACTCCAGTAAAAGCAACTAGTCCAGCATTTTGTGAATAAGAAGTGTTAGGCATCGCATTAAACAATGCTCCAAAAGCCGTTCCTACTCCATCTGCCATTATACCACCAGACAACTCTTTATCGGTAGCTTCTCTCTTGGCACCTCCCATTGTTGTTGCACTTATATCTCCTATTGTTTCAATTGTTGTCACAATAGACATAAACAACATTAAAATTATTGCACCAGGTACAAAATCAATTCCGTATTGGAGTGGTGTTGGAAAAGCAAACCATGCTGCCGCTGAGATTTTACCATAATTGACCATTCCTAAAGCCATTGCAACTATGTAGCCAGATATTATACCAATAAGAATTGAAGCTGAAGACAACATTCCCTTACCCTTCATATTAAAAAATAAAGAAACTATTAAAACAGTGAAGGCAATTGTTAAATGATTTGCATTTGCAAATAATTCAGGTTTGTTGCTCATTAACCAACCTCCTCCTCCAGCATACATAAATCCTACTTTTAATAAGCTGAATCCAATCATTAAAACAACTATTCCTGTTACTAATGGTGGAAACAAATGTCTTATAGGTTTTAAAACTTTTCCAATAAAAAATTGGAAAATACCACCAATAAAAGCTGCTGTAAAAACTGCACCTAACCCTGCTGCTTTGAAAGGCAGCATAATTGGTATAAATGCAAAACTTGTCCCTTGAATGATTGGTAGCCTAGATCCAATATCTTTATATCCAATAGTCTGTATCACAGTTGCTACTCCAGCAACAAATAGTGCCATTTGAATTAAAAATATTTTTTGTTCAGGTGTTTGCCCAAAAACTCCAGCTACAATAATGGGTACAGTAATATTTCCAGCAAACATTGCTAGAACATGCTGTATGCCCAATGGTATAGTTTTATTCATTGGAAGCTTTTGGTTTGGATTACCTGACGATCTAGTATTTGATCTTTTTGACGCCATATATCCTCCTTCGTTTATCAAACAAACATTAAGTTAAATAAATTTAAATGTAAAATAGTCTAAGTTAAATTAAATGGGCACTTTTAGATTATTTTGTTCAATTTGGGCTTTAATTAAATGCAACCACTTGATGTAAAACTTTCAATAATATTGTTTTTATTTATTTCAAATTTTCTCTCACAAGGAACTCCATATTTTTTTGTTTTATAAACAAAAACTTTATTGCCTATTTCATTAATGTAATCTTCAGTAGGGTTTCCTAGTTCAATTTTTAAGTCATTAATTTCTTTTCCAACAAACTGTCCATATTTTTTATTTTCTTTTTCAACGATTGAATCTGATTTTTCTTTTATTGTTTGGCATCCAGAAAAAATGAAAAATAATGAAAAAATAATTAAAAAATTTCTAAAATTCATTTTTACAATGTATCATATAATGAGTGCGAATAATTAAACTGTTAGTTGTAAATTTAATTAAAATAATAACAAATACAGATAAATGAACGCAATCTGAAAGGATTTTTTAAATAGAATCATCTACTGTAGCATCAAAATGGAGGTCTAATGTTAGATAATTACTTTAACTATAAAAAACATAAGACAGATTTTAAGACTGAGGTAATCGCTGGAGTGTCAACTTTTTTGACAATGGCTTACATCATGTTCTTAAACCCTGTCATACTTGCCGACGGTGGTTTTGATTTTGGTGGTGTTTTTACAGCAACAGCTCTTGCGGCAGCACTAGCTTGTTTTATAGCTGCATTCTACGCTAAAACTTGGCCCGTAGGACTTGCGCCAGGAATGGGGATAAATGCTTTTATCGCTTATGGTGTTTGTTTAGGAATGGAATATACCCCTGCTGAAGCACTTGGTGCTGTTTTAGTTGCTGGTGTAGTCTTCTTAATAATTTCATTAACACCCTTAAGAGCTTGGTTGATAAACTCTATACCAAAAAGTTTAAAACTAGGTATCGGTGCTGGAATAGGATTATTTTTAGCAATTATTGGTTTTGAAATTATGGGGCTTACCGCAGATAATCCTGTGACCCTTGTACAGCTTGGTGATCTTTCTAATCCACTTTTACTTTTAGGTGCTGGAGCATTTATTTCAATGATAGTTATGGAAAAGATGAAAATCAAAGGAAATATTATTATTGGAATAGTTGTATTTAGTGCGATTGCATGGATAACTGGTTTAGGACAATTTAATGGGGTTGTTTCATCTCCTCCACCAATGACACACTTAATGACATTTGATTTAGGAGCTGCTTTAAGTGCATCAATGGTAACTGTAATTTTTACTTTATTTTTTATCGACTTTTTTGATACTGCTGGCACACTTACTAGTGTTGCTAACGTGTCAGGTAAAATAGGTCCTGATGGAAAAATAAAAGATATAAATAAAGCAATGTTGTCTGACAGTGCTTCTACAGTAGTTGGTGCTGCTCTAGGTACTTCGACGGTCACAACTTATGTCGAAAGTGCTGCAGGAGTAAAAGCAGGTGGAAGAACAGGAATGACATCATTAGTTATAGGACTATTATTCTTAGTGTGTTTGTTCTTTAGTCCGCTAGCTACATCATTGCCAAAAGAAATTGATGGTGCGGCTCTAATATATATCGCCACTTTATTTGTAAGAAATATCACTGATATTGATTGGGATGATATTGCGGAATCTGGTCCTGCTGTGCTTGCTATGATTGCAATGCCATTTACATATTCTATTTCTAACGGAATAGCATTAGCATTTGTTGCTTATGCAGCTGTTAAAATATGTACTGGTAAATTTAATAGCACTAGTCCAGCAATTTGGGTTATCGCTGCTTTGAGTATAGTAAGCTTCCTAGTAGCATAAAAAAATAAATTGAAAAGATTAAGGGCGACTTTTAAGTCGCCCTTTTTATTTTTGATGTTTTTTTTTTATTTCTTCAATTCTTATTTCTTCATAAATTTCAAAAGGCTGAACAATCCATGGATCAGCATCCAACTTAACTGCACAAAAATCAGGCTTAAATGTAGATTTTTTTTTCTTCCAAAGTGTTGCGGTTTTAATATCTTCTATTTTCCCTTTAATAGGCTCATATTCTTTTAACCAGGCAATACTTTTATTAAAAGTAATTCCTGTATCTGATAAATCATCACACAACAAAATTCTTCCTCCCATATTAGGAGCTATGGAGCTCATTTCTCTGGAAAATACAATGTCTCCCTGTTCATCCTCTACGCCTTTTCCACTATAAGATTCGACTGCAAGATAAGCACATTTCAATTTAAAAATCCTACTCAATACATCGATCATAGGAGCGGCACCTCTCATAATACCAATTAAAATTGTAGGTTTGTAATTGCTTTCCTCTATTTGTATAGCTAATTTTTCAACTGTGTTGTTATAATCATCCCAACTAACAATTAATTTATCTGACATTTTTTAACTTAATTTTTGAATAAAAATATTAATGTAGCCAGTATTATCAAAGCAATTATTGAAGTAAATAAAATACTTGGTTTGTTAATATTTCTACCTCTCAAATTAAAATAATGTCTTCCTACAGCAGAAATAATTGCAATTAAGCATAAAATTAGCCAATTGTATTTGTGATAAACCAGAAAACTATAATGACCTGATAACATTATAAATAAAACTAGAAATGTTGAATAATTATTATGAATTGATCTTTGCTTTGCAGCCAAAGATAAGCTCATATCAAATTCTTTATTATTCTTAACGCTATTTATGATATTCATTTGATTTGGAATTATCACTGTAAAAACATTAGCAAACATATTTGTTCCTATAATCAAACCAACACTTAGAAATGCAAACTTTGCTCCAAAAATTTTTGTTAGACCAAAAGATAAAAGACCCAACAGGATCAACATAATAGTCAAAAATAAAAAATTATTTTTTATAATACTAGATTTGCACAAAAAGTCGTAAATAACCCAGGACAAAATCAACGATAAAACAGAGTATGAAATTGCAGATAATGGAGATAAAACTAAAACTCTTTTATCAACCATCAATACACCAGAGTTATAATAATATATTACCACTAATAATAATATTCCAGTGACAAATGTTAAATAACTTTGCCACTTAAAGATTACAAGTTGATTTAAATAAGATTGGTTTGGAGAAGTTTTCAATCTAGATAATTTATAAAAAAAACCTGAGTGCATCAAATATCCTTCACCGTCTAGATCTTTTGAGCTAATATTTTTGTTTAATTTATTATCTAAATAATTAAATAGAAAACTATTTCCGACCCACAAGATTGCAAATAACACATGTCCCCATCTCAATATCGCTTCTGACCATTTTAGTGCGTATGTGAAAGCTTCCATTTAATATTTAATTTTATCTTCTTTATTTTGCCAAATTTTAAATGCTTCAAGCGCTTCGTCTCTATTTATTTGTGTCATTTTAATTTTTCTTTCATTAATATCTTTTCTTACTTCTGAATAGATAAATGAATCATCAAAATCTATATTTTTTGCGTCCATTCTGGTATTTGCATAATATATATTATCAACATGTGACCAATATATAGCTGATAAACACATAGGGCATGGTTCACAACTTGTGTAAAGATCACATCCCTTTAAAAAAAAATTATTTAGTTTTGTGCATGCATTTCTAATTGCAACTATTTCTGCATGAGCTGTTGGATCATTGTTTGCTGTCACTTGATTATGGCCTTCAGCAATTATTTTATTATCTTTCACTACGACACAGCCAAATGGGCCTCCTTTGGCTTTCGCACTCTTTATAGAAAGCTCTATGGCCTTTAGCATAAATTGAGAGTTATTAGACATAAAATTAAACTATATTTTTTAATTTCTTTATACTCAATAATATTTTTTCAGGTGTTGCTGGAGCATTAATAACAGGTGTTTTTTTATAATTTGTTGTAGATGCAATTGCATCTTTAATTGCAAAAAAAACACTCATCGCGAGCATAAGTGGAGGTTCTCCAGTGGTCTTTGCTTTATTTACAACCTCTTCAACATTTGAACCTTTTTTAAAAATTTCAACATTAAATTTCTTTGGAATATCATTTATTGCAGGAATTTTATAAGTAGATGGAGAGTAGGTTTTTATTTTTCCTGACTTATCCCAAATAACCTCTTCCATTGTTAACCATCCTTGACCCTGCACAAAACCTCCCTCTATTTGTCCGCGCTCTAGTGCTGGATTAATTGCATTTCCAACATCATGTAAAATATCAACCCTGTCTAAAACACTTTCACCAGTAAAAGTGTCAATAGTAACCTCTGTTACAGCAGCACCATAACAAAAATAATAAAAAGGCCTTCCTTTAAAAGTTTTTTTATCGAAATTAATTTTTGGTGTCGAATAAAAACCTGAAGAAGAAAGAGATATTCTGTTTAAATATGCCTCTTTAATAATCTGTTCAAAGTTAAAAACTCTGTTTCCAATATAAATATTTCCATTTTTGTATAAAGGTTCAGTTTTAGAGAAAATCTTATACTTTTTTTTGATAAAATTATTTAAATTTGATTTTATTTTTGAAACAGCATTTAAGGTAGCTGCCCCATTCAAATCAGTAGTCGAAGAAGCGGCACTAGCTGAGGTATTAGGTACTTTTGATGTATTCGTTGATGAAATTTGTACTTTTTCATAAGCTAGACCGAAAGAGTTGGCAACCAACTGAGCAATTTTAGTATGTGTGCCTTGGCCCATTTCTATACCGCCATGATTCATGTGAACACTGCCATCTGTATAAATATGAACAAGAGCACCAGCTTGATTAAGATGAATTGTGGTAAATGATATTCCAAATTTGACAGGTGTTATCGCAATACCTTTTTTTTTAAATCTATTTTTTTGATTAAATTTTTTTATTTCACTATACCTTTTTTTGTAATTTGATTTAGTTTTTAGATCATCAAATATTTCATTAATAACATTGTCATTAATTTTCATTCCATAATAGGTTGTATTTCTATTATTTTTTCCATAAAAATTTATTTTTCTAACTTCTGATGGATCTTTTTTTAAGTGACGAGATATATTGTCAATTATATTTTCAATAGCCATCATGCCTTGATTACCACCAAAGCCTCTAAAAGCAGTTGAGGATGCCGTATTAGTTTTACATAAATAATTTTTTATTTCTAAATCTGATAAGAAATATGCATTATCAATATGTAATAAAGCTCTTTCATTTATTGCAAGTGAAAGATCTGGGGACATGCCGCATCTAGATGCAAGTTTTAATTTTAAGCCATTTATACGGCCTTCATCATCAAATCCCACTTCATAATCAGAATAAAAATCATGTCTCTTTCCAGTTATGATTATGTCATCATCTCTATCCAACCTAAGCTTAATTGGTTTTTTGGTTTTATGAGATAACAGAGCACAAATAGCAGAAGTCATGAAATTAGTTTCCTTGCCACCAAAACCGCCACCAATTCTTCTAACCAAAACATCAATTGAATTACTTTTTTGATTTAACATTTTTGCAATAATCTGTTGTGTTTCAGACGGGTGTTGAGTTGAACTATAAACTGTATAATTGTCATCTTCTTTAGGGATCACAAAAGCAACCTGTCCTTCCAAATAAAAATGTTCTTGGCTGCCAGTTGTAAAATTACCTTTAATCTTATTTTTTGACTTTTCTATTTTTTGATTTGGATTGCCTTTTTTTATTATTCTTGGTTTGAATAATAAGTTGTTTTTTTTTAGAGCCTCATCAATTGTAACTATTGGCTTTAAGTCTTGATAAAAAACCTTTGCTTTTAATACAGCTTTTCTTGCAAATTCCATTGAAGTTGCAGCAACTGCAAAAAGTGGTTGCCCATAATATTCTACTTTATCTTTTGGAAAAATAGGATCACCATCAAATACGGGACCTACGTCATTACGACCTGGGATATCAGAATGAGTTACAATAGATATGACTCCTTCACTATTTTTAACAGCATTTAAATCAATCTTTTTAATTTTTGAATGTGCATTTTTACTCCATCCTATAGCGCCATAAAGTGTATTTAATGGTTCACTAATATCATCAGTATATTTAGCTAACCCAGAAACATGCTTTGTCCCACTGTCATGGACTATACTTTTATTAAACAAAGAATTATCAATTTTCATTGGTTGATCCTAATATTTTTTTTTTTACTTATTTCGTAAAAAAATTTCATTAAAAGATTTTTAGCAATCTCAATTCTATAACTTCTACTTGCTCTCATATCGTCAATTGGTGAAAAATCATTTTTAATCAAGTCCTGCGCTTTTAAAAAAAGTTCTTCTGAAAACATTGAATTACTCAGTTTTTTTTCAATTGATATTGCTCGCTTAGGTGTTTCAGACATTCCCCCATAAGCTATTTTAGCTGTTACTATTTTATTATTTTTAATTAACAAATTGAATGAAGCGCAAACAGTTGAGATATCATCATCAAATCTTTTTGATATTTTATAAGCTTTAAAATGGTTTTCTTTATTTATTGGTATTTTTACTGAATGAATGAAATCACCTTTTTTTAGTTTTGTTCTTCTATAGGAAATAAAAAATTCATTTAAAGGTATAGTTTTTATAGTATTTTTTGTTTGAATTTTTATAACTGCATCCAAACTTAATAACAAAGGCAATGTATCACCAATTGGTGAGGCGGTAGCAATATTTCCAGAAATTGTCCCAACATTTCTTATTTGAACTGAACCATATCTTTTTAATATATTATAAAAATCTAAATAATGAGATTTAATTATATTCTGAAAATCATATAAAGAAACTCCAGCTCCAACTTCAATAAAATTTTTATTTTTTTTAACAAATTTTAATTCTTTAACTGAATTTAGTGAAATAATATTTTTTATTTCTCCCCTCAGTTTTGTAACCTCTAAAGATAAATCTGTTCCACCACTTAAAAAATGAGAATTAGGATTTTTTTTGATAATCTTCTTTAAATTGTTTAACGATTTAGGTGCAAAATATTTTTTATTTCTATAAGAAATTTCAATTTCATAATCATTAATTTTTTTTAGTAACTTAATAATTTTTATTTGATCTTTTTTGAAATGATCATTGTCTTTCTTATTATTTAAACTTTTAGCAGCATCAATAATTGGTCTATATCCAGTGCATCTACATAAATTACCAGAAAGAGTTTCCTCGATTATTTCATTATCAAATTTATTAAAATTTTTATACATTGCAAACATTGACATGATAAAACCTGGTGTACAAAATCCACATTGTGAACCATGAAATTTTACCATTGCTTCTTGGATAGGATGTAATTCTTTTTTTTTAGACATCAAATTTTCTACCAAAATTAAATGTTTTCCATTAATTGAAGGCAAAAAACTAATACAAGAATTTATTGATTTATAAATTAACTTAGAATTTTTTAATTCTCCAAGAACTACTGTGCAAGCACCACACCCACCTTCTGCACAACCTTCTTTAGTTCCATTTTTTTTTAAATCATTTCTAATGTAATCTAAGACTGTTTTATTGGGATCAGGATTTTTTATACTACAAATTTGATTATTATAAATAAATTGAATAGTGTTGGAAACCATCAACTTCCTCTATAAGTTGAGTAACTCCAAGGTGAAACTAATAAAGGTACATGATAACTTTCTTGATTATTAGAAATACCAAATCTAACGACTACATCATCTAAGAAGGGCAAATCCTTGCTTCTTATTATTTTGTTAAAGTAATCACCAATATAAAAAACCAACTCATATTTTCCAGATTTAAACTTTTCTTTTTCGACTATTGGCTGATCTGTTCTTCCATCGTTATTTAAAGTTAAGGAATTAATTTTTTCTTTTTTTTCTCCATCTATAAAAAATAGATCTACTTTAATTCCTTTGCCTGGCTTACCAGAATAAACATCTAAAACATGAGTTGTTAATTTGGTCATATAATACTTTATATACTATACAAAAATCCAATAATAAATATATTAAAACATAAGGCTGGAGACATAATGAAATTTACAAAAAATCTAAACTCCTTATCTGAAAACGAGTTTGTATCTATTTTTGGAAGTGTGTTTGAAAAATCTGAGTGGATTGCTAATGAAGCTTTTAGATTAAAACCATTTAAAAATGCAGAAGATTTAATTGATAAAATGACAAACATTTACAAAAATTCTTCTACTGAAAAAATTGTTGAAATTTTTAACCTTCATCCCAAATTAGCTATCGAAAAAAAATTGACGAATTTTTCTTCAAGAGAACAGATTGGAGCTAAATTAGATAAATGCACTAAAGAAGAGTTATTAGAGTTTGAAAATTTAAATTTAAACTATGAGAAAAAATTTAAATTTCCATTTATTATTGCTGTAAAGGGTAAAGATAAAAATAATATACTTAGTAACTTTAGAGAGAGAATTCAAAATGACTATCTCACAGAGTTTAATGAGGCGAAATTACAAGTAAAGAATATAGCTCTATTTCGGTTAAATGAAATTTTTGATAATAATTAATTATTTGTACTTTGAAATACATAGTAAGAAACAGCATCTATTTCATCTTCACTCAAAATTCCCATTGCAGAAGGCATTACTCCAATTCCATTTAATACTGCATTTTTTACTCGCTCGGAAACTGGTCTAATTTCATCTAGACTAGGACCTATATTTGCAACTGATCCTGCATCTTTTAAAGAATGACACGTAGCACAATTGCCAGATTTAAGAAAAATCTCTTTTCCTTTTAAAAAGATTTCATCAGCTAATAAATTTTGAAAAAAAAATATTTTAAAAAATATAATGTAGTAGATAAATAATTTCATATTAAAATTTTGTTTAATTAGTTATAAATAGTAAATTTTTTAACTAATTTAAATAAAAAATATTAATGAAAAAAGGTTATTGGATAAGTTTATACTTAAAAGTGAACAATCAAGAAAATTTAAAAAAATACGCTGAAACAGTAACTCCTATTATCAAAGGGTATGGTGGAAAGCCTCTGGTAAGAGGTGGAGATCATCAAACTTTTGATGGTGATAATTTTGTGAGAACTGTAGTTTGGGAGTTTCCAAGTTATGAACAAGCTTTAAAATGTCACAAATCAAAAGAGTATCAAGCAGGTTGGAGCCTTGCTAGTGAAACTACAACTAGACACATGCAAATAGTTGAAGGATTTAATACTGAATAGGCTCAGGATCAATACTTCTCCAAAGATACCATGTTGCTACTGAGCAATAAGGTGAAAACCTTTTTCTTAATAAATTTACAAACTTTTCTGGAGGTAGATATTTTTTTTTATAGTTTTTTGAAATTGCTCTTAAAAGACCAATATCTTGAACTGGCCAAATGTTAGATCTGTTGTAGGTAAATAATAAAATCATTTCAGCCGACCACCTTCCTATCTGTCTTAATTTTGATAAATAAATTATAGCTTCTTCATCACTCATTTTATTTATAAGCTTTGGATTGAAAGATTTATTGAGAGTTACTTTTGATAAACTTTTGATGCCTAAAACTTTTTGTCTACTAAGGCCACAACTTTTTAATTTAGAAGAGCTTAATTTTGAGACTATTTTTGCATTAATCTTACCATTACACTTTTTTTTAAATTTTAAAAAAACTGAATTAGCTGCCGCAACACTAATTTGTTGTCCTATTATACTTTTACATAAAGAAAAAAAAATATCTCTTCTTGAAGTTAGAATAATTTCTGATGGACTTTGATAACTTTTGATCAATTTATGCATTGTGCGATCTTTTTTAGATAAATATTTTTTCGCCTTATCCCAATATTTTGGAACTTTAGTCATTGATCGTTTTAGAAGTAATAATTTTTTTATTATAGATTTCTCTTCTAAAAATTATCAATGTTGAAATTATTACTAACAAAGCACCAGCCAAGGTTTTAATTGTTGGTATTTCTTCCCAAATAAAATACCCAAAAATTATTGCAAAAACTAATGCTAGATACTTCAGTGGGGTTACAAGAGAAACTTCAGAATACTTATAAGATTGACTTAACCATAAATTCGCTACTCCCCCAAAAATTCCGATTAATGACAATAATACAAGATGATTTAAGCTAGGCATCACCCATCCTTGGGGGATTGTTAAAAAACTTAATAAAGTTATTGATAACGAGAAATAAAAAGAAATTAACCAAACTGGTTCTGTTGATGATAATTGCCTAATAGTTATAGCTACATAAGAAAGTCCTAAGCAAAAAATTATTGGAAAAATATAATAAATATTTAATTCACTTAACCCTGGTTCCGTTATTATTAAGATACCAACAAAACCAATTAATACAGCTAGCCATCTAAAAATTCCTACTTTTTCACTCAATAAAAAAATTGAAAAGATAGTTGTAAATATTGGTGCTGCAAAAGATATACTTACAACCGTTGCTAAAGGCAGTTTTCTTAAAGCTATGAATATTGCGACCAAAGCAATTAACCCTGAAAAACATCTTAAAAAATGTAAACCCGGTCTTTTTGTTTTATAAAAATTATGAAATCTGTCTCTTGGTATTACAAAAAAATAAAAAATAATTCCAAAAAATCCTCTAAAAAACAAAACTTGTCCAAGTGGATAATCAACTGACCATTTTACAATTAAATCCATTAATGAAAACGCACAAATGGACATAAACATGTACAAAAATCCCAATTGATTTTTACTAAGCATATGAATAATTTGTAAATTAATTTAAATCATAATCAATGGAAATAGCAGTTTTAGCTCTTGGATGTTTTTGGGGACCCGAAATAAAATTCAGTAAAGTTAATGGAATTATAAAAACAGAGGTTGGTTATTGTGGTGGAAATAGCACTGCAACAACTTATAAAGAAGTTTGTACAGGCACAACTAATCATGCGGAAGTTGTAAAAATTGATTTTGATGAAAAAATTATCTCATATGAAAAAATACTTGATATTTTTTTTGAATCTCATGATCCAACGACTCTTAACTCTCAAGGGCCTGATTTCGGAACACAATATAGAAGTGAAATATTTTATTTTAATGAAAGTCAAAAAAAAATAGCAGAAAAAGTTTTAACAATAATTAACAAAAAATTATCTGGAAAAGTAGTTACTAAAATTAGTTTAATAAAAAACTACTGTGCAGCTGAGGAATATCATCAAAAATATTTAGAAAAAAAATGACATGTCTTTAATTGAAACTGATTGGTTAGAAAAAAATTTAAATAATGTAAAAATAATAGATTGTTCTTGGCACATGCCTCAAAGTAACCGAGATGGATTTAAAGAATATAAAAATCAGCATATACCTAATGCTATTTTTTTTGATTTGGATCAAAATTCTAAAAAAGACACTGATCTACCTCATATGCTAGTAAATAAAATTGATTGGGAAAAGATTGTATCACAAATGGGTATAAATAAAGAAGATAAAATAATTATCTATGATAATTCTGATGTAATAAGTTCATGTCGTTGTTGGTTCAATTTTATTTATTTTGGTCATAATCCAAATTTAATCCATGTTTTGAATGGGGGTTTAAAAAAATGGTTAAAAGAAAAAAGAAAAATTACAAAAGAAATACCTAAAATTAAAATTTCTGACTACATAAGTTTAGAAAAAAAAGAATTAGTTAAAAACAAAAATTTAATAAATCAAAATATAAAGTCTGAAAAATTTAAAGTAATTGATGCAAGAAGCAAAGAGAGGTTTTTAGGAAAAGTTCCAGAACCTAGAAAAGGACTGAGAAGTGGAAATATAGAGAATTCTTTATGTATACCTTTTAATGATTGTATAAATGAGGATAAAACATTTAAGAGCAAAGAAGAACTAAACAAAATTTTTAACTCATGTATTGGAAATACAAGTGAAATGAATATAGTTTTTTCATGTGGTTCCGGTGTAACTGCGTGTGTTTTGGCACTAGCATATTCTATAATTAATGATAAGTATCACCCTTATATTTATGATGGTTCTTGGGCTGAATACGGAATAATTTAAATTACTATGAAAAGATCTACAAAAACTATTTCTATAATTCTGATATTTTTTCTAATAATTGCAATAGTGATTATTGGAAGATCAATGATTGGTAATCATTTCAAAAAAAAATTTAGCAAAAGGCCTCCTCCAGGGATTATAGTTACTGAAGTTATCGAAAAAGAATTTTCTGAAAAAATTGATACTTTTGGTACCGCAATTTCAAAAAGGTCAGAAACTTTTAAAATTAAAAAAGATGATCTTTTTGAAGAATTAAAATTAAAAAATTTTGTTAAAAAAGGAGAAATTTTAATTAAATTAAAAAGTGGTAATATTATAGCACCATTTAATGGAGCTTTAGGATACACGGGACTTACTGAGGATATATTAGTATCAAATAATATATTTATTATCACTCTTGATGACAACTCAACCATCTATTCAGACATAAAAATCCCTGAAAATTATTCAGCATCTATTAAAAAGGGTCTCCCTGTTGAAGTTAGGTTATCAAGCTTTAAAGATAAAGTTTTTTTAGGAGAAGTAGATTTTGTATCAAGTAGGATAAATGCAGACACAAGAAGCTTGTTGTCTCGTATTAAGATTGAAAATAAAGAGTTAGAATTAATTTCAGGATCTTTATTAGAGGTAAGCGTTAAATTTAACTTGAGAAACTCATTAAGTGTTCCTGATACAAGTGTAATGGTAGAGGGTGACAAATCTTATGTTTACAAAATTAACAATGAAAATATTGCAAATAAAACTGAAGTTAAAACAGGTATACGATTTGATAAAAATATTGAAATAGTCTCTGGACTAACTGAGGGTGACATTGTTGTAGCTGAGGGTTTGAAAAAAGTTAGGCCTCGAGGAAAAATAAAACCAATTAACAAATAAATGTTTATTACTGAACTAAGCATTAAAAGACCAACTGTCTCTTGGGTTATGTCTCTAATCTTAATTGTTTTTGGTTTATTTGTTTTTTGGAAATTACCAGTCAGAGAATTGCCAAATGGAATTCAACCACCTGTTGTTCAAGTTCAAGTAAATTATAAATCAGCATCTGCCTCAATAGTAGATCAAGAAGTAACTCAAGTTGTTGAAGATGTCATTGGTGGTGCTGAAGGAATTAAAAATATTGACTCTAAATCTGAAAATGGAAGAAGCACAATTAATGTTGAATTTGACACTAGTATTGACTTAGATAATGCAGCTAATGACATAAGAGAGAGGGTTGCTAGAGTTGTAGACAATCTACCATCTGAGTCTGATCCACCACAAATATTAAAAAGAGCCGCTGGTTTCACAACTACAATGTGGCTATCTCTATCGTCATCCACTTGGAGTGATCTTGAGCTTGGGGATTATGCAGAGAGATATTTGGTTGATCAATTTTCTAGTATAAAAAATGTTGGACGAATATTAGTTGGAGGTTTAAGAGAATTAAGTATTAGAGTATGGGTTGATCCAATTAAACTTGCTGCTAACGATCTCACTATAAAAGAAGTTGAATTAGCTATGCGTGGAGAAAATATTAGTCTGCCAGCAGGAACTCTTGAGGCCGACAATATTGATTTAACACTTAATTTAGATAAATCGTATAATGATATAAACTCTATCAAACAACTTCCAATAAAAAAAACAGGTAATAAAGTTATCTTATTATCAGATGTTGCTAACATAGAATTTGGACCAGTTTCTGAAAAAACTCTCTTTAAATCTCAAACCAAAGATCAGATAAACTTAAAGACAGTTGGAATTGGAATTTATGCAAGAAGTGGTGCTTCTACAGTTGAGCTTTCAGATGATATTAAGAAAAAAATAATTGAAGTTAAAAAATCTTTACCAGAAGAATTAGATTTAAGAGTCTCTTTTAACAGGGCAAATTATGTAGAGGCTGCTATTGAAGAGGTGTATAAAACTCTATTAATAGCTTTTATTTTAGTTGTCCTAATAATTTATTTATTCCTGGGTAATCTTAAGGCTGTAATTGTGCCTGCTGTAGCTCTACCTGTGAGTTTAATAGCTTCTTTTTTAGGTCTTTATATTTTTGGACTATCAATAAATATTTTTGTTCTTTTAAGTTTTATTTTGGCTATTGGAATTATTACTGATGACTCAGTAATAATGACTGATGCGATATATAGAAGAATAGAAAATGGAGAGACTCCACTAGTTGCTGCATATAAGGGTTCTAAACAAATCTCATTTGCGATTATAGCTACCACACTAATTTTGGTAGCGGTTTTTCTCCCTCTGATTTTTATTGAGGGTATTTCTGGAACATTATTTAGAGAAACGGCAATTGCATTATCATTTTCAATAGTTGTATCTTCTTTTGTAGCACTAACTTTATCTCCAATGCTTGCCAGCAAATTTCTAAATAAAAAAACATCTAAGAAAATTTTTTTACAAAAATTTGAAAAAGTTTTTTTAAATTTTTCTAACTTTTATAAAGAAACTTTAGAAGTTATTGTGTATAAAACTAAAACTATTAGTATTTTTATTATTCTAATAATTATTTCATCAGTATTATTATTTAGTTTTTCAAAAAAAGAATTATTACCGCAAGAGGATCGTGGTGCATATTTAATAATTGGATCTACCGATGAAGGAAGTTCATTTGAATATACTCAAGAACAAGCTCAAAAAGTTGAAGGACGATTAATTCCCCTTCTTCAGGCTGAAGATAGCCCATACTCTAGATTTATAATGAGAGTACCAGGTTTTGGAAGTTCAGCTAACTCATATAATAGTTTTATAATCATTGCACTGTTGGATGACTGGAAGAATAGAAAAAAAGGACAACAAGTGATTTTGAGAGAAGCAATAGGTAAAATTGTTAGTTTGCCTCAAGCATTGGCTTTTCCAATATCTCCTCAGTCAATTAGAGTTTCAAATTACAATAAACCTGTGCAAATGGTTGTTTATGGAAGCACGTACGAAGAACTTGAAGAAATTCAAACAAAGGTGATAAGAAAACTTAGATCAAATAAAAATCTTTCAAGATTAGAGTCTGATTACAATCGAAATAAGCCAGAGGTCAAACTATTAATTAACAAAAGCAAGGCTAAAGATTTAGGTGTTTCAACAAGGTCAATAGGGGAAACTTTAGAAACTCTTTATGGGGGTAAAAGGATCACAACATTTAATAGATTAGGTAAAGAATACCCTATTATAGTTCAACAATACCTATCTGACAGAAGAAATAAGGAAGGTATTTCAAAAATATTTGTACGGTCAGAGACAAATGGAAAGCTTATTTCTCTGGCAAATTTAGTAAGTTTTAAAGAAGAGGGCACAGCAAAAGAGCTTTCTAGATATAATAGACAACGAGCAATAACTATTTCGGCTAACATTAGCGAAAGCTATACTTTAATTGAGGCAATTAATTTTTTTGAAAGTGTAATGGCTGATATAGCTCCAGAAAATCAAATAACTTGGAAGGGAAAATCTGAAGAAATTAAGGAAACAAGCAATGAGTTATTTATAATTTTTGCATTAGCGTTACTTACTTCATATTTAGTAATGGCAGCTACATTTAATTCATTTATTCATCCTTTTATAATCTTTTTAACCGTGCCATTAGCCATTTTTGGAGGATTGGTATTTATTTTATTTCTTAATAGCTCGGTAAATATTTTTTCTCAAATCGCTTTGATCATACTGATAGGGATCTCAACAAAAAATAGTATTTTAATAGTTGATTATGCCAATCAAATTAGAACCACAGGCAAAAATATAGAAGCGGCTGTAAAAGAAGCTTGTTCAGTGAGATTTAGACCAATTATTATGACATCATTAAGTACAATGATAGCAATGATGCCATTAATTATAGGTAGTATTGGTCCTGGTGCCGGTGAAGGTTCCAGATTAGCTGTAGGATCGACTATATTTGGAGGAATGATTATTTCAACTTTCTTCACATTATATGTTACGCCATCAATGTATTTAGCTTTAGCAAAAAATACCAAAAGAATTGATATTATAGATTTGGAACTAAAGAGAGAATTATTTAAAAAATAATATATTTTTTTTTATTAAGAGAACTCTTACAATTAATTAATTGTTTTTTATAGATACTCGATTGTTTTTCTACTTTTTTTGCTAATTTAATTACTTTCTTATTTTTTTTATAATTTTTAAAATTTCCCCACCCTTCATGGTAAGCAAGATATTGTTTGAAAGCATCATTTTTAGAAATCTTTAAAATAGACTCAGTTTTATTTGTATACCATCCAATAAAATCAACACTGTCTTTAAATCTTACCCTCGTAGCTAAATTATTACCTGTTTCTTTTTTATATTGTTCCCATGTTCCCTTAATTGCTTGAGAATAACCAAAAGAACTTGAGGGTCGTTTATAAGGAATGACTTTAAAAATTTTTTGTCTTGCAGGTTTTGCTAACCAATCAAAGTCAGACTCCATTTTAATTATAGCTAACTGAACATAAATAGGCGTCCCCCATTTTTGTTCTACTTTTTTGGTATGTTTATACCAAAGATATCTTTCATCAAAAATTTGGCAACTATTCGCGGTATTTGATGGAATTGATGAACATCCTAAAAATAAAAAAAAAAATAAAATTATTAATTTATTTTTTAAAAATACCATATTTATTTATAAGATTGTGAATTAAAATTACAACAACAACGGCTAATAAATTTCCAAACAAATCTGACCACTGAAAGCTTCTTTCCGGTATAAATAAGTGAAAAATCTCAAGAAAAATTGATACAAAAGACAAATAGATAAACAAATATCTAATCTGTTTTTTTTTATAAAAAGTAAAATATCCTATAACTGAAAGTATAAAAAATGCATAAAAATGATTCGAAGAAATGAAAGCTAAATCTGGAGTGATTTGAGGTTGTACTTTACAATTTTTTAAAAAAATACAACCAAAAATACTTCCTGGAAAAAGATATATAAAAAATAAACAAGTATTTATGAAATAAAAAATAATTTTATATTTATTAAAAAAGTTTATCATTTATTTAAGTGATTTAACTATAAATATATTTTAAATATAATGATATGAGTTTTCTAATATTAGTAAGGCATGGTCAAAGTATTTGGAATTTAGAAAAAAGATTTACTGGTTGGGTAGATGTGGACCTTACAGATAAAGGTAAGGCAGAGGCAGAAAAGGCAGGCTTGTTAATTAAAAAAAGAAACATCAAGGTTGATCTTTACTATTCGTCCCTTCAATTAAGGGCAAATAATACCTTGAAATTAATTCAAAAAGCTTTGGATGATGAAAAAATTTTTACTAAATCATGGCAACTTAATGAAAGACATTATGGAGCTCTAACAGGTTTAAATAAAGTTGAGATGGGTGAAAAATTAGGTAAGGATAAAATTTATGAATTTCGAAGATCTTGGGATATTAAACCTGATCCTTTAAATAAAAATAGTCCATTTCATCCAATAAATATCGAAACATACAAAAGATTATCTAAAGATGTAATTCCTGATACTGAGTCATTAAAAGATACTTATACAAGAGTTATTGGGTATTATGAGAAAGAAATTCAAAAAAAATTACTAAATCAAAATATTTTAATTTCAGCTCATGGAAATTCTATTCGTGCCTTATGCAAATATTTGTTTAAATTAGATAATGACCGAATTTCTAATTTAGAAATTCCTACTGGAAACCCTTTAGTAATTGAATTTAATGAAAAATCTATAATTAGTAGTTGTGAATATCTCGATAAAGATAGAGCTAAAAATCTTTTAGTTTTTTAAAAATTTCTAAATTTGTTAAATGGTAGAATTTATTAAAGCTTTCGAAACCATTTAATTTATCCTTCTTCAACAACTCATTCCAAACTTCTGAAATTGAAAAATTTTTAACTCTATATTTATTAAACAAATCCCTATTTAAAATTTGACAACCAGTATAAATAAAATTTTTATTTAAATTTTTATTTAACAGATTATTTTTAAATCCAAAATCTCCATTGAGATTTTTATCATAGCTTAAATCTTTATTTGCCACTAAAAGTATATTGCTTAATTGATTAGAAAAATAAAGACTCTGCATTTTTTTTATTTCGCTAACATAGTGTTCGTTCCATAATGTATCGGGGTTAAAAATTAGACAATCATCATCTTGGGAATTACTCATCAAATTTAAAATTCCACCACCTGTATTTAAAATTTCCTTTCCATCTTCAAATATTTCAATATCAATTGAAAAATTTTTTTCTCTTATAAAGTCAATTATTTGATTACTTAAATGAAAAGTGTTTAGTAGAATTTTATTAATTCCTAGTCTGATAATTACATTTACACAATTTTCTAACATTGTTATATTATTTATTTTTAGTAATGGTTTAGGAATTGATGATGTCAAAGGATTTAATCTTTTTCCAAACCCCGCACAAAGAATTAATGCTGTTTTAATTTTCATTTATTTTTTTTTTTAAAATTTTTAATCAAAAGATCCTTTAAATCTTTTAATGCACTATTCTCATTAATTCTTAAACTAATTAGCTCCCAAGCATAAGGTATTAACTTTAAGTATTTTTTTTTGTTATCTCTAACTGCTAGACGTGTAAATATACCAATGATTTTGAGATTTCTTAGAATAGATAATATTTCAAAATCATTTTTAAAATTAAGTCTATTTAATTTTTTCTGCTTATTTAAATAAAAATTAAAAATCTTTTTTTTAAATGAACTAGAAGTTTTTAACCTTACATCATCTATTAACGATGCTAAATCATATGCTCTATTCCCTATCAAGGCATCTTGACTATCTAATAAACCAATTTTGTTATTAATTAACATCAGGTTAGAAACATGGAAATCCCTGTGTACAAAAACATTATTTTTTAATTTTAAACTCAATGTTAATTTTTTTAATATTTTTTTAAATTTTTTTGTAAAAATATCTTTTTTTTCTATGGGCTCTTTTCTTTTTATATACCAATCACAAAATAAACTGGCCTCCTTAATCAATATTTCCGTCTTATATTTTGGAATCTTATAATTTTTTTTTTTAAAATTTTTAATATTTGTATTTTTGATTAATTGTATTTGATTTAATATTTTAATAATTTTTTTAAAATAATAAATTCTATTATTCTTTTTTTTATTTAAAGTTTTGAAAATTGTTTCATCTCCAAAATCTTGGATTTCAATACAATTTTTGTGATAATTTTCTTTATATAAATTCGGTGCTAAAATTTTATTTTTCCTTAAAATTTTGTTAATAGCATCATATACAATTAAATTTTTTAATTTTTCTTTTTTAGATAAAACTATAATAGAACTAAAATTTTTATTTTTTTTCCTATAAAATTCTCTAAAAGAAGCATCTCCTTTTATTTTTATTAAATTTTTCATTTAAAATTACAAATTTAAACCTTTGATTTGTACATATCTTTGTTGATGGTCATTTTCATACTTAAAATCAAATTCTATCAAGTTTTTTGGTTTTTCTTTAATTATTTGAGGCCATTCAACTAAAGTTATTGAATTTGTGAGATTATCGAATAATCCCAAATTTTTAGTCTCTTCTACTGATTTAAGTCTAAATAAGTCATAATGATTAATCTTGGTTTGATTAATTTCATACTCATTTACTATATTAAAAGTTGGGCTAGTAACCTCAGTCAATTTTATGTTATTTTCTTTCTGGAAACCGTTAATCAGATATCTAACAAAAGTAGTTTTGCCGACACCTATTTCACCATATAGAAAAATTATATCACCAAGCTTTAATTTTTTAAGTAATTTATTTGCTAATTCTTCTGTTTTTTTTTCTGAAGATAAAATAATTTTATCACTGCTAGTAGCGATAGGCATTAGGTTTAAATGGTCCTTCCACTCCTACACTAATATAATCTGCTTGTTCCTTAGAAAGTTTGGTTAATTTAGCTCCAACTTTCTTAAGATGTAAAGTTGCTACTTTTTCATCTAAATGTTTAGGCAAAACATAAACTTTATTTTCATAATTTTTATGATTATTCCAAAGTTCTATTTGTGCAATAACTTGATTTGTAAATGATGCACTCATTACAAAACTAGGATGACCTGTTGCACATCCTAAGTTAACCAATCTTCCTTCAGCTAAAAGAATTATTCTTTTTTTACTAGGAAGTTCGATTTCATGTACCTGTGGTTTAACTTCAGTCCATTTATAATTTTTTAAAGCTTCAACTTGAATTTCATTATCAAAATGCCCAATATTGCAAAGAATGGCTCTATCCTTCATATCTCTCATATGATCTGCTGTAACTATATCTTTATTGCCTGTAGCAGTTACAACGATATCTGCTTTACTTATTGCCTCCTCCATTAACACCACCTCATAACCTTCCATAGCGGCTTGTAATGCACAAATTGGGTCTGCCTCAGTGACTAAAACTCTGGCTCCACTTTGTCTTAAAGATGCGGCACTTCCTTTTCCAACATCGCCAAAACCTGCAACAATAGCAATTTTTCCTGACATCATAACATCAGTTGCTCTTCTTATTCCGTCAACCAGACTTTCTCTACATCCATATAAATTATCAAATTTTGATTTTGTTACAGAGTCATTAACGTTAATTGCAGGCACCAATAATGAATTATTTTTTTCCATCTTATTCAAGGCCTTAATGCCAGTTGTTGTTTCCTCTGAGACACCTTTTACTTCTTTTAATAAATCTTTATACTCATTGTGCATTATAGCTGTTAAATCACCTCCATCATCTAACAACATATTTGGTTTCCAATCTTTTTTTCCAACTATTGTTTGTTTAATGCACCAAAGATACTCTTCCTCGGTTTCACCTTTCCAGGCATAGACGGGTATACCTGCTTTAGCTATAGCAGCTGCAGCATGATCTTGAGTTGAAAAAATATTGCAAGATGACCATCTAACTTCAGCTCCCAAATCTACCAATGTTTCAATTAATACTGCTGTTTGGATTGTCATATGAAGACACCCTATAATCTTTGCTCCCTTTAATGGAGATTTACCAGAATACTCTTCTCTTAAAGCCATTAAGCCAGGCATTTCACTCTCAGCTATCGAAATTTCTTTACGACCAAATTCTGCTTGGGATATATCTTTTACTTTGAAATCTTCCATGGGGGGTCTTCTAACAATAAAAGATTAATTAATCAATAGAACTAATTAAGCCTTTGGAAATATTATTTCCATACTCGCACCTTTTTTATCTAATCTATTAGATGCTTTAATTGTTGCGTTATGTAAATCAACTAAATTTTTTACAATATTTAAACCAAGACCTGAATGTTGCCCAAATTTGTCAGGTCTATTACTATAAAATCTTTTAAATATCTTGTTTGTATCTTTTTCTTTAAAACCCTGGCCTTCATCCAATATATTTATTGATACGTTATCATTATTTAATTTTGAAACTTTAACCAATACATTTTTATTATCTTCACTAAATGAAATTGAATTATCTAAAAGGTTTGCAATTATCTGCTCAATTCTATTTTCTATTCCATTGATAAAATATTTATTATCTCCATCGCTAGAAAATGAAATTTTTATACCTCTTTTCATTTTGTAGATATTGTTAAAATCATCTACAACAGATTTAACAATTGGCTCAATATCTATTCTTTTTATTTTTTCTTTACTTAATGCGACTTCATCTTTTAGTATTTGTGAATAGTCTGTGATTAGCCTCTCAATTCTTTGAACATCATGACTTAAAATATCAATTAATTTAACCCTCTGATCAATATCATTTGAATCATGTAAAATTTCTGATGCACTTTTTAAAGAAGCTAAAGGATTACGTATTTCATGGACTAAATCGGTTGAAAAATTTTCAGCATGCGAAATTCTTTTTTGCAACTCAAGTGTCATATCATCTAATGATTTGGAAAGAAGTCCTAGTTCATCATTTCTTGTTTTTAAAGATTCTATATTAGTTTTTTTTGTATCTTTATTTCTTATATTTTTTGTGTAACTAACGAGATTTTTTATAGGTTTTAAAAAATATCTATTTAAAACAAACGAAAAGATTAATATCACTATCCCCACTGCAATTGCTGTTCTAATAATAAATGTTTTTCTTTCATCTATTGCGGCTTTCACATCATTTGCATTTTCGGTAATGGCTATATAGCCAATATTTTGGTCGTTATTCATTACATTTTTAATTGTAATTAATTTAAATTTATTAAATTCTTCTTGAGTAAATGTGAAAGGAAGTCCAAAATTTTTAGAACCTGCATAATTAATAAGTACATCATTCAAAGAAACTGAGTAATCATTTCCAATATCTATATTTTTTTTTTCTATAATTTCTTTTATTTTTTTTTCATTTAATATTTCTAACTCTACTGTATCCAGTCTTTTTGAAAATGATCTTGGATCTAGGTCTAGTGTATCTGTATCTCCAACTAAATTTAATTCATTATCAAAAAATATCACTCTATCAAGACTTTGAAAAAGAAATCTTGTAGAAAATAGGAATCTTCTAATATCCTCTTCAACAAATTTAACATTTAATCTTTTTAAGTTATCAATTGTATTATTAATAACTTCAATGTGATTTGATGATTTTTTTTTTATTAAATTTGGCTGAACATTTTTTAAATAAATAAATGTAAATAATCCAATAATTGTAAAAAATAAAAAATTAATAAATAAAAACTTTTTTAAGATAGACAGATTTTTAAGAAAGTTGCCAAACATTAACTAACATTCCACCTATATCCACTTCCATATCTCGTTTCTATAGCTGAAAATTCTGGGTCGACTTTTTTAAATTTTTTTCTAATTCTTTTAACATGACTATCAATTGTTCTGTCTTCAATATCAGTATCTTCCCTGTAGGCTATATCCATTAATTGAGCTCTTTCTTTGATAATTCCTGGTCTTTTGGCCAATTCTTTTACTAATAAAAATTCAGTAGTTGTAAGTTTATCTGGTAATTGTTTACCATTCCATTCACACTCTAGTTGTGAAGGATCTAATTTTAATTTTCCATGAGATATAATGCTTTTATTTTCTTCTATAATTTCTTTTGAATCTTTTTTTCGAAGCTGAACTCTTATTCTCTCTATCAATACTTTTATTGAAAAACCTCCTGACTTTTTAACAAAATCATCCGCTCCTAATTTCAATCCAAGCAACTCATCAATTTCATCATCTTTAGAAGTTAAAAATATAACTGGTAATGAAGTTTTTTTTCTTAATTTCTTAAGTAATTCTTCACCATCCATTTTCGGCATTTTTATATCTACTATTGCAAGATCAGGTGGGGTTCTAGTCAGTCCAATTAAAGCACTCTCCCCGTCAATATAAGTTTGCACATTAAACCCTTCTTTTTCCAAAGCTATACTTAAACTTGTTAAAATATTTCTATCATCATCGACAAGAGCAATTGTTTGTTTGTGCATAAGCTATTATAAAAATACTAAATTGTTCTAATTTGGGCAATTAAATTAAATTAATGAAGTGTGCCCCAATTTTCCCCTGTATTTAAATCTACTGTCAAAGGTATAGAAAATGAGTGCTGATCACTTTTCGCGACACTTATCATTTCTTCAATTATAATTTTACTGATTCTTTTTACTTCCTCTTTAGGGGTTTCAAAAATTAACTCATCGTGAATTTGCAATAGTATCTTAGTTTTTTGATTTTTCTGGTCTCTTAATTTTTTGTCTAATCTAATCATAGCTAGTCTCATAATTTCTGATGCAGATCCTTGAATTGGAGCATTTATTGCTGCACGTTCTTGAAAATTCCTTACATTGTAGTTTTTATCATTAATATTCATAAAATGAGACCTTCTTCCAAAAATATTATTCACATATCCACTTTTTCTGCAAAATTTTATTGTTTGATCCATATATGTTTTTATCTCTGGAAATTTTAAAAAATATGCATTTAAAAATTCTTCAGCTTGATAATTTGTTACATTTATTTGTTTAGCTAATCCATATTGAGATATTCCATAAATAATTCCAAAATTAATTGCTTTGGCTTTTCTTCTTTGATCTTTATTTACTTTTTTAATATCAATATTAAAAATTTGGCTAGCAGTAAGTGAGTGAATATCCTCGTCATTTTTAAAAGCTTTTTTTAATTCTTTAACGTCAGCTAAATCAGCTAAAATCCTCATTTCAATTTGATTATAATCTGCTGAAATTAAAACATGATCTTTTTCAGCTATAAAAGCTTTGCGTATGTCCCTGCCATCTTCTGATTTGATTGGAATATTTTGTAAATTAGGATCACTTGAAGCCAATCTTCCTGTGGTTGTAGCCGCCAATAAAAAAGAGGTATGAACTCTTTTTGTGTTTGGATTGATGTGTTCAGGTAAAGAGTCTGAATATGTATTTTTAAGTTTTGAAACTTGTCTCCAATCTAAAACTAATTTTGGAAATTTATGTCCTTTAAAAGCAAGATCTTCTAAAACCGAAGCACTTGTTGCGAAACTACCTTTTTTTGTTTTTTTTAAATCTGCTATTTTAAGATCATTATATAATATTTCTCCCAGTTGTTTAGGGGATGCTATATTAAATTCTTTTTTAGATATTTTGAAAACTTCTTTTTGAATTTTTTTTATTTTTGTTTCAAATTTAGAAGATAATATTTTTAAAAACTTGTTGTCAATTTTAATTCCTTCTATTTCCATATAAGCTAAAATTTTCAACATTGGTTTTTCAAAAATTTCGTAAACGTTAATCATTTTTTCTTCTTTAAGACTTCTGTAAAATTTTTTATACAATCTAAAAGTAATGTCTGCATCCTCTGCAGCATAATCTTTTGCTTTTTCAACATCTACATCTCTAAAATTTATTTCTTTTTTTCCAGATCCAACTAGATCTTTGAAAGTAATAGTTTTATGATTAAAATGAATTTCTGATAACGTATCCATATTGTGTCTATTTTTTCCTGCATCAAGAACATAAGACATGAGCATTGTGTCTTCCATGGACTCCATATTAATTCCATTTTTATAAAATATTATGAAATCAAATTTAATATTTTGACCTATTTTTTTAATACTTGGATCTTCAAGAATAGGTTTTAGTTTTTGTAATACTAGATTTTTAGCAATAGATTTTTTTGAATTATGACCTATAGGTATATAACAAGCTTTACCAATTTTAGAACTTAAAGATACACCAATTAAGTCTGCCTGATGTGGATCTAGTGAGCTAGTTTCTGTATCCACAGCAACTTCACCAATTTGTTCAGCTTCTTTTAGCCAGTCATCAATTTGTTTTATATCTGTAATTAAATGATAATCTTCTTTATTGATTGCTTTTTGATTTGTAACAATTTTATTATGAATCTTAACACTGCTCAAATTTGGTTCACCATAAGCAGAGATTGCTGAGCTTAATAATCTATTGAACTCCATTTCTCTCAAAAATTTGTAAAGCTTATCTTTATCAATTTCTTTTAATTGAAACTCATTTAAGTCTCTATTGATTGGAACATCATTTTTTAATGTTACCAATTTTTTGCTTATTAATGCTTTATCTTTATTTTCAATAAGTGTTTCTCTTCTTTTGTTTTGTTTTATTTCATGAGCAGACTTTAAAAGAGTTTCTAAATCACCATATTTTTTAATCAATTCAGCTGCTGTTTTAACTCCAATTCCAGGCACACCAGGGACATTATCACTGCTATCACCTGCTAAAGCTTGCACATCAATTACTTTGCTTGGGTCTACTCCAAATTTATTTTGAACATCTTCCTCTGAAATAAACTTATTTTTCATGGGGTCAAAAATTCTTACATTTTTTTTATGCAGTTGCATCAAATCCTTGTCAGAGGAAACTATTGTTACTTTTGCACCCTCTTTTAAAATTTTTTCAACATATGTTGCTATTAAATCATCAGCTTCATAATTAATCAGTTCCACAGATGGTAAATTAAATGCTAAAACAGATTTTCTTATGTATTCAAATTGAGGTGCTAAATCATCTGGTGCTTCTGCTCTATTTGCTTTGTAGTCACTATAAATTTCATTTCTAAATGTTTTTCTAGCTGAGTCAAAGATCACTGCAAAATGAGTTGGCTTTTGTAAATTCTGATTAGATTTTGAGTCTTCCAAAAGTTTAAAAAGCATACTACAAAAACCACTTACAGCTCCAGTTGGCAATCCATCACTTTTACGAGTCAAAGGTGGTAATGCGTAATAAGCTCTAAATATATAACCAGACCCATCAATTAGATAAAAATGATCAGTTTTTTGAATTTTACTCATTATAAATTAATATAGATTATCAATTAAAATAAGAGTATTATTTTTCATGGAACTTATAAAGCAAAATTCTCAAAGTCGAATTATTAAATCAATTCTTGTTATTTTTTTAGGCTCTTTGATTCTTGCAATTTCTGCAAAAGTTAAAATACCATTCTACCCTGTTCCTATGACAATGCAAACTTTTGTGGTTTTGTTTTTTGGAATAAGTTTTGGATATAAAATTGGTCTTGCAACAATTAGTTTATACTTGATTGAGGGTATTTTGGGTTTGCCAGTATTTTCTAGTTCTCCTGAAAGAGGAGTAGGGTTAGCTTATTTTACAGGTCCTACTATGGGCTATTTGATTGGATTTCTGTCTGCTTGTTTTCTGTCTTCCTTTATAAAAATTAGTGACAACTATTTAATTATTTTAATAAAATTAATTATTTCTGTTTCAACTATTTATATTCTAGGAGTCATTTGGTTGGGAACAATTATTGGATGGGATAAACCTATTTTTGAATTAGGAGTTATGCCTTTTTTACTTGCTGAGTTTTTTAAAATTGGTTTAATCTTAATTTTAGCTAAGAAAATTTTAAAACTTAGACAGTTTATTTAGGTGATCTTTTAGATAAAATCCTTTGAAGAGTTCTTCTGTGCATTTTAAGTCTTCTTGCAGTTTCAGAAACATTTCTATTACATAATTCAAAAACTCTGTGAATATGTTCCCATTTAACTCTGTCTGCAGACATTGGATTTTCTGGCGGTGCAGCTTTTTTTGTTGGATCAGCTAAAAGAGCTTTTTCAACATCATCAGCGTTAGCTGGTTTGGCAAGATAGTCTATTGCACCCTCTTTAATTGCAGCAACTGCTGTAGGAATATTTCCATATCCTGTTAACATGATGATTCTGCTATCTGAATTAGAGGATTGAATTTCTTTTACTACTTCTAAACCATTGCCATCTGTTAACCTAAGATCAACAACAGCGAATCCTAGTTTTTTTGCTTTTACTGTTTCGATACCTTTTTGTACACCCTCAGCTTGAATAACTTCAAAACCTTTTTTTTCCATCGCTCTTGCTAATCTCTCCCTGAAGGGATTGTCATCATCAACAATAAGTAAGGATTTATTGTCGAAATCAGCTAAATTTTGCAATGGTGCTTCATTTTTCATAAACTTTATATGGTCATTTTTTTTCACATTTCAATAGGTAATTATTTGCTTTACATTGAATAACTATTGAATTAATTGCTCGAATATTAAAGTTTTTTTATAAATTTTTTAAATAAAAAAACTTTTTTTTTGTTAAATTTTTTTTAGGGGGCATTAGAAAATGCAAAAATTTAAGTCAGTTGAAGAATTAGTTAATACACTAAAGCCTGACAAACCAGTTTATTGTATAAGAAAGAAATCAATTCTTTCTGCATCAAGTTTTTTTCAAAAAAGATTTCCAGGAAATATTTTATATGCTGTTAAAACAAATCCTCATCCTGAAGTGATCAAAACTTTATTAAAAAGTGGAATTAAGCAATTTGATGTTGCTTCAATAGAAGAAATTAAAGCAATTAAAAAGTATAATCAGACAGCTAAATGTTCTTTTATGCATACGATTAAATCTCGGGAAAGTATCAATGAGGCATATTTTAAATTTGGAATTAAAACATTTGCATTGGATACAAAAGATGAGCTTATCAAAATAATTGAAAGCACTAATAATGCAAAAGATCTAGAATTATTTGTAAGAGTTGCGGTTTCTAATGAACATGCAGAAATTGATTTATCAAAAAAATTTGGGGCTTTAAATTCTGAGGCTGCTGGACTATTAAGGTTAGTTAAACAACACTCTAAAAAAATTGGTTTAAGCTTCCATGTGGGTTCTCAGTGTATGCATCCAATTTCATATGCAAAAGGGATTTCAGAAATAGCTAACATAATAAAGAAGACAAAAATTATACCTAATTATATAAATATAGGCGGGGGGTTTCCAACAATATACCCAGATCTAGTTCCACCTTCTTTAGATAGTTACTTTGATGAGATTAAAAAAGGATTAGAGAATTTAAAAATTAATAACTTAACAGAGATAATTTGTGAACCTGGCAGAGCATTAGTTGCCGAAAGTGGTTCCACGATAGTTAGAGTAAATTTAAGAAAAAAACAAAAACTCTATATTAACGATGGAACATACGGAACACTTTTTGATGCTGGAACCCCAAATATTGTATACCCATCTAAAATGATTAAAGATAATTCAAATAAAATTATTTCAAAAAAACTGACTGCTTTTAATTTTTATGGTCCAACTTGTGATAGTATGGACTATATGAAGGGTCCTTTTCTTTTACCAAACAACATTAGAGAGAATGATTATATTGAACTTGGTCAGTTAGGATCCTATGGACTTACATTTAGAACACAGTTTAATGGTTTTTATTCAGATGAAATTTATGAAGTAGAAGACAGCCCAATAATGAGCCTATATGATAAAGACACTAATAAAGCTACTTTAGTCGCTTAATGTCAGAAAATAAAAATTTAGGTCACAATAGTAAAAAAGATTTTCTTAATAAGCCCGTTGAACATATTGACATAACATCTTTTGACTCGAGAAAAATTATTTCGTCAATGGAAAAAATGTCATTTGTCTCAAGAGAAACTGCAAATGCAGCAAATATTTATAATGAAATGCTAAAAGATAAAGATTGTACAATTTTTTTAACATTAGCTGGCTCCACTTCTGCGGCTGGATGCATGAATATTTATAAGGATCTTGTCAAATATAATATGGTCGATGCGATAGTTGCAACTGGTGCCTCAATAATTGATATGGATTTTTTTGAAGCTTTAGGATTTAAGCATTATCAAGGATCTCAATTCCAAGATGATACTGAACTAAGAAAAAACTATATTGATAGAATATACGATACATACATTGATGAAGATGAACTGCAAATATGTGATAAAAAAATTTGCGAAATTGCCGATAGTTTAGAGCCTAGAAGTTATACATCGAGAGAATTTATTAAAGAAATCGGCAAATATTTAAAAAAAAATTCTGTTAAAAAAGACTCATTAATAGAAACCGCTTACGACAATAATGTCCCCATTTTTTGTCCTGCATTTACAGACTCAAGTGCTGGATTTGGTTTAGTTATTCATCAAGAAAAAAACCCTAAAAATCATATTACTATTGACTCAATTAAAGAATTTAGAGAGTTAACCGAGATAAAAATTAAATCAAAAGGATCGGGTCTTTTTATGATTGGTGGTGGTGTTCCAAAAAATTTTATTCAAGATACAGTAATATGTGCTGAACTTTTAGGAAAAGAAGTTGATATGCACAAATATGCTGTTCAAATTACAGTAGCAGACTCTCGAGACGGGGCTTGTAGCAGCTCGACTTTAAAAGAAGCTAGTTCATGGGGTAAAGTTGATGTAACAAAAGAACAAATGGTATTTGCAGAAGCGACTAGTGTGCTACCTTTAATTGCTAGTGACGCTTATCACAGAGGTGAGTGGAAAAATAGAGATAGAAAAAACTTTACAAAAATTTTTGGATAAAAAATTGCAATATCTTTCAAATAAAAATGGTTTTCTAGGCATAGATAACAAATTCAATTTCAAAGAAAAAGTTGTCATAATACCTTTTGGTTTAGAAAAAACTGTTAGTTATGGGGGTGGAACTAAAAATGGCCCTAAAGAGATAATCAAAGCCTCGCACCAAGTAGAATTATATGATGAAGAATTTAATTGTGAGCCATATAAAAAAATTGGCATTAAAACTCTTAAACCATTCAAGATTGATAAAAACATAAATATAGCACTAAAAAAAATGGCGAAAATTAATAATGAAATAATAGATAAAAAACTTTTTCCAATGACATTTGGAGGAGAACATTCAATAACACCAGGATGTATAGCGCCATTTGTTAAAAAACATAAAAAAATATGTCTTCTACACTTTGATGCGCATGCTGATTTAAGAGAAAGCTATAATGGTGAAAAGTTTTCACATGCATCGGCAATTAGAAGATGTTTAGATTATAAAAATGTTTCAATAATTTCATTTGGAATTAGAAATATTTCTAAAGGTGAAATACCTTTTTTAAAAAAAAATAAATTTAGAATAAATATTTTCTGGGCAAAAGATAAAGCAAAATGGGATTTAAAAAAATTTCAAAAACTCATCAAAAATAAAACTGTATACCTTACTTTTGATGTTGACGGTCTTGACTCAAGTATTATGCCTGCAACAGGAACCCCAGAACCTGGTGGCCTATTGTGGGACGAGACTTTAAATATAATTAGGATAGCTGCAAAAAATTCAAATATTGTTGGTGCAGATATAAATGAATTGGCACCAATAAAGGGATTTAATTCTTATAATTTTTTAGTTGCAAAACTTGCTTATAAAATACTTACTTATAAATATCTTTACTAAACTTAAATTGGTTTAAATGTTTTCAATAATAACCTAAACGGAATAAGCATTATTAATGCAACCATTACCTTAACCGCTAAATCTCCTAATGATAGAGTAACCCAAGGTATTCCTGTTGCATAAAATGATATTGAAAAAAATAAAAATGTATCAACCGTTGAGCCTATAATAGATGAAGTAAGTGGTGCTACAAACCATTCTTTTTTTCTTAATTTATCAAAAATTTGAACATCTAAAAGTTGTGCAACTAAAAAGGCAAACCCAGAGCCTATTGCGATTCTTATAGAAATATAATCAGCAAAATCTGTAGAAAATAAAATCGTAAAACCAATACCTAAAAAAAAACCAAAATATACTATTTTTCTTGCAACAAATTTACCAAAGGACCTATTTGCTAAATCTGTTATCAAAAAAGCAATTGGATAACTAAAAGCACCATATGTAAGTATTTCATTTAAACCATAATAATTTATGGGAAATTGAACAAGATAATTTGAGGATAAAACAACCACTCCCATTATAAATGAGAGAAGAAAAAAAGATTTATTCATTAAGATGATTTAGACTGTAAGGGTTTTTTTTGAAAAGGGGATTTAATCAATATATTTTTTTTCAATTTTTTTAATCTTGGCGATAAATTTTTGTTTTTTACTGTTTTCAAAAATTCATCAAAGCTACCTTTTTTATCTACTGACCTTACTCCTGCGTTACTAACTGTAAGCTTTAAACTTCTTTTCAAAAGCTCACTAGTAAATTTAACTTTTTTTAAATTTGGTAAAAATCTTCTTTTAGTCTTATTGTTAGCGTGACTAACGTTATGACCCTTTAAAGGAATTTTTCCAGTAAGTTCACATTTTTTTGACATAATAACCTCGACTATATAAAGTGAGATAGTGATGGCGTCAAGTTTATAAGAATTAAGATGGTGTTTTTTTTCCTATTATTTCATTAAAATTTTTAACACCATCTTTTAAAAGCAATTCCTTGAGCTCTTTTTTAATCATGTTAACAATATTTGGACCTCTATAAACCATACCGGTGTAGAGTTGAATGTAACTAGCTCCAGCCAAGAATTTTTTGTAAGCACTTATTCCTGAATCTACTCCTCCCACTCCTATGATTTTAATTCTGCCATCGAGAATTTTATAAAATTTACTAATTAAGTTAGTGGACTTCTCTTCAATTGGTTTACCTGACAAACCACCCTTTTGATGTTTTTGAATGTCACCCAGATTTTCTCTAGTAGAATCAGAGGTATTTGATACAATTATAGCTTCAATGTTATTACTTAAAAGAACATCAGAAATTTTCATTATTTCCTGATCTCTTATATCTGGTGAAACTTTTACAACTATCGGAATGTTTGAGTTTAATTTTTTCTTTTCATTGCCAATAGTATTTAACAAATCATCTAACTTTTTTTGATCATGAAAATTTCTTAGATCTTCAGTATTTGGTGAGGAAATATTAATTGTAATATAGTCAGCAACTTTACTAAATGTTTTTAAGCATTCAACGTAATCATTAAGTCTATCTTTAGTGTCTTTATTTGGACCAATATTAATACCAAGCAAACCAATTTGTTTGTCAGATAAAACTCTATCTAAAACATTTTTTGCACCTAAATTATTAAAACCCAATCGATTAATTAGAGCCTCATCTTCAACCAATCTAAAAACTCTTGGTTTAGGATTTCCATATTGCTCAAAGGGTGTAACTGTGCCAACTTCTACAAAACCAAATCCAAGTTTAAATAAAGAATTGTATACTTCAGCATTTTTATCAAATCCCGCCGCAATACCAATTGGATTTTCTAAATCTCTATTAAATAATTCTGTTTTGAATAAAGGATTATTTTTGTCCTTATCTAAAACGTTTGGCACAAAATTATATTTCAACGATTTAATAGCTAGGTTGTGAGCTGTCTCAGGATCGAATTTAAAAATTAAAGATCTTAAATTTGAAAACATTATTTAATTTTATTTATTATAAGATCTTTAGTTTCTTTAACACCAAAAAAACTTATAAAAAAACCCATTCGTGGGCCATTTTCATCACCAAATACAACTTCATAAATTAATTTAAACCAATCTCTTAGGTTTTTTGAGTATCCATTTTCTTTTCCTGTTGAATAAATTAGTGTCTGGATATCTTCTGGTGACATTTTATCATTACATGATTCTAAATTTTTCACTAGTGCTTCTAATGCTTTTTTTTCTTCTTGATTAGGTGTTTTATATTTTTTGCTAGCTTTTATTACTTCATTAAAATATTTTATTGCATATCCAACTAAATTATCAAAAATAGGATGTTCTTTTTCAGAAATATCTTTTTTATATTTTTTTACAAACTTCCACAAAAATTCTTTATTATCAGCATTACTTGTTTCAACAAGATTTAATAACATTGAGAAAGACATTATCATTTTTTCCTCTGGAATTTTGCTGTTATGAACGTGCCACACTGGATTCATCAACAATTGTAATTCATCTTGGGTTTTGGCTTTTTCAATAAATTCCAAATATTCATCAACAGCTTTCGGAACTATTTCATTATAAAGTTTTTTTGCTCTTTTAGGATTTTGATACATATATAGTGATAAACTTTCAGGTGAAGCATAATCTAGCCATTGCTCTATCGTAATCCCATTTCCTTTTGATTTTGAAATTTTCTCTCCTTTTTCATCTAGAAAAAGCTCATAAGCAAAACCAGATGGATTAGACTTTCCGATTAGTTTAATAATTTTTGTTGATAATATAGCGCTCTCAATTAAATCTTTTCCATACATCTCAAAATCTACATCTAGTGCGTACCATCTCATAGCCCAATCAACCTTCCATTGAAGTTTGCAATGTCCATCTAAAATATTTGTTTCTAGTTCTTTTCCTTTATTATCAAATATTATTGTTGATTTAGCTTTGTTAATTTCTTTAACAGGAATTTCCAAAACATGACCTGTATCAGGGCAAATTGGCAAAAATGGACTATAAGTTTTTTGACGTTCTTTTCCTAACGTAGGTAAAATAATATTCATTATTCCATCGTAGTTTTCTAAAATAACTTGAAGGGATGAATTAAAAAAACCTGATTTATAAAGCTCAGTTGAGCTTTTAAAACTATATTTAAAATTAAAATTATTCAAAAAATTTTTTAACATTTCATTATTGTGCTCACCAAAACTATTATATTTTTCAAAAGGATCGGGTACTTGAGTAAGGGGCTTGTGTAAATTTTTTTCTAGTAATTCCTTTTTTGGAACATTTTCTGGTACTTTTCTAAGACCATCCATATCATCTGAAAAAGTAATAATTTCTGTTGGAAGGTCAGTTAAGTGCTTTAATGCATTAACCATCATAGATGTCCTAGCAACTTCCCCAAATGTTCCTATATGAGGTAGTCCACTTGGTCCGTAACCTGTCTGAAGAGTTATTTTACCTTTTTTTTCAATAAATGATTTTCTTTCTCTTAGCATTTTTTTAGCCTCTACAAATGGCCAAGAGCTAGTTTTTTCAAAATTTTCTTTTTTAATCATGAATAATTCAAATAAAATCTTAAATTAGCGAACAACTTAATTCTTATAGAGTTGAAATTTATTTACCATAAAATAATGTTCTTTCAAAATGTCTAATTATAAAACTGTTTTTTTTACTCTAGGAATTCTTCAAATAATTCTAGGTATTTTTATGCTTGTTCCAATAATAGTCCAATTCATCTATGACCAAATAGACTCGTCTTTTTTTGGAGCTTCAATTGTAACGATTATTTTTGGTACTTTGTTTTTTTTATCAAATCTAGATCATGAAAGAAAACTTAATTTACAACAGGCTTTTTTATTAACAGCACTATCTTGGTTGAGTATTGCTATCTTTGGTTCACTCCCTTTTATATTTTCAAATTTAGAGTTTTCTCTAACTAATGCATTTTTTGAAAGCATGTCAGGCATTACAACAACTGGTTCAACAATAATTTCAAATCTTGAAAATATGCCTAAAGGTATATTATTGTGGAGAGCAATACTTCAATGGCTAGGAGGAATTGGAATAATTGTAATGGCAATCACATTAATGCCTATAATGAATGTTGGAGGAATGCAGTTATTTAAAATTTCTAATAATGACTCATCTGAAAAAATTCTTCCTAAATCAAAGGAGATTGCACTTAGATTAATTTATATCTATTCTGGTCTAACTACACTTTGTGCAATAACTTACTATATATTTGGAATGAATATTTTTGATAGTATTACACATTCCATGACTACGATAGCAACCGGTGGATTCTCAAATTATAATCAATCTATTGGTTTTTTTAATAGTTTAGCAATAGAAACTTCTGCTATGATATTTATTATTTTGGGAAGTCTCCCATTTATAGTTTATATAAAGTTTTTAAATGGAAATAAATCTATTTTTACTTCTGACACTCAAATCAAAACTTTTTTAAAGATTATATTTTTTTCAGTATTAATTTTATCATTATATCTGAGTTTCAATGGTAGTGACACGTTCAGCTTAAGATCAATTTTTTTTAATGTTATTTCAATTTTAACAGGAACAGGATATGTGAATGCCCAGTTTGATAATTGGGGTAGTTTTCCTTTGGTTCTTTTTTTAGCATTAATGTTTATAGGTGGATGTGCTGGCTCCACAACATGTGGAATAAAGATATTTCGTTTTCAAATTCTTTACTCATTTGTCATAAATCAGTTAAAGAAAATCATCTATCCTAAGGGTGTTTTTGTATTAAAGTACGATAAAAATCCAATTGATAATAAATTCATAGCGTCAATAATTTCATTTATTTACATGTATTTAGTAATATTTTTTTTATTATCAGCTTTATTATCTCTAAGCGGACTTGATTTTGTTACTTCAATTTCTGGAGCTGCAACTTCTATATCAAATGTTGGCCCTGGTCTTGGGTCTATAATTGGACCTAATGGAAACTTTTCATCCTTACCTGATTTTTCAAAGTGGATTTTAACCATAGGTATGATTTTAGGGAGACTTGAATTATTTGCAATACTAGTATTATTTTTACCATCATTTTGGAGAAATTAAGAATGATTGAAATTAAAAAACAATCTTTATCAGAAACTTTCTCAGTTTATTTTGATAAACGAATGTTAAAAATATGTTTACTTGGTGCAATTTCTGGATTTCCATGGGTTCTAATTGGTAGTAGCTTGAGTTTATGGTTAAAGGAAGATGGGCTAAGTAGATCTACTGTTGGTTGGGCAGGTCTAATTTTTGCCGTCTATGCGTTTAATTATTTATGGGCACCTCTTATTGATAGAATTCAAATACCTTATTTGACTAAAAAAATTGGTCATAGAAGAGCTTGGATTGTATCAATGCAATTATTGATTTTGACTTCACTTTTTCTGTGGAGTGCAATTGATCCATCAGAAAATCTAGCTTTTGTTATATCTGTAGGTTTGTTGATTGCAATTGCATCAGCAACGCAAGATATAACCGTTGATGCATTAAGAATTGAACAAATCGCAGAGAATGAGAGCAGATCAATGGCGGCTGGTGCTGCTATGGCTGTTGTAGGATGGTGGAGTGGATATAAATTAGGAGGAGTATTGTCTTTATTTTCAGCTGATTTTTTAGAAAAAGCAGGTTTTCAAAACTACTGGCAATTAACCTTTTTAATTTTGGGTGTTTTGATTATTTTAATGAATATTGGGCTTATGTTCATACATGAGACTAATGATTCTAATAGAAAAAAAAAGCAAGACGAAAATGATAAATTGATCTCAAATAAATTGGGCAAAAAAAATATTTTAACTCAGACCATAACTTGGATAAGTGGAACTGTTGGTGGTCCTATAGTTAGTTTCTTTAAGAAAAATGGCTTTAAAATTGCTCTTGGAATTTTAGGATTTGTATTTTTATTTAAAGTTGGAGAAGCTTTTTTAGGTCGTATGTCTATTATCTTTTATAAAGAAATAGGTTTTAGTAAATCAGATATTGCAATTTATTCTAAAACTTTAGGATGGATAACTACTGTTATTTTTACTCTTTTAGGAGGACTTTTTGTAATTAGATCTGGGGTTCTTAAAGCGATGTTTTTAGCTGGAGTCTTAATGGCAAGCACCAATCTTTTATTTAGTCTGCTTGCGTGGAGTGATAAATCTGAATTACTTTTTGCTGTCGCAGTAATTTTTGATGACATTGCAGCCGCATTTGCAACAGTTGCTTTCGTAGCATTTATTTCATTATTAGTCGATAGAACTTACACTGCTACTCAATATGCTCTTTTGGCATCCATAGGTACTGCGGGACGAACCACATTAGCCTCTTCTTCTGGAGCTCTTGTTGATTGGCTAAATGGAGATTGGGGTATATTTTTTATTTTAACAGCTTTAATGGTGATTCCATCATTAATAATATTATGGATTTTGAGAAATAAAATAAAGATCTATGAAAAATAATTATTTAAATACCTCTGTGGCAAGTATTAATTCTAAACCATCTTTAAAATCTGAAGTATTATCCCAAATTTTATATGGAGAAAAATTTAAAATTTTAAATAAAAAAAAAAAATGGGTAAAAATTAAAACTAACTATGACAATTATATTGGTTATATAAAAAATAATAAATTTTATGAAAAATTTCAACCAAAACGAAAAATCTATAAATTAAAATCTAAAATATTCATAAAAAAGAACAATAAATTTTTACCATTAAATAAGTACCTGTATTTTGCATCTGGAATATCTGTTTTAAATAAAAATAAAAATTTTATTGAATTTAAAAAAAATAAATGGATAAAAAAAGTTGATACTAAAGAAATCACTCACCAAGAGAAAGATTTTGCAAAAATTATAAAATTATTTTTAAATACTAAATATTTATGGGGAGGAAAAACTGCTGATGGCATTGATTGTTCAGCCTTAATTCAAATTTATTTTTACTATAACAGAATCTTTTTTCCGAGGGACTCGAAAGATCAGATTAAATTTTGTAAAAAAAAAATTAAAAAAAAATTTGATAAGGGTGATATTATTTTTTGGAAGGGTCATGTCGGAATTTGTTTAAATGATTCAAAATTTATTCATGCTTATGGACCAAAAAAAAAGGTGATAATAATGTCAACTAAATCAACTATAAATCTTATTTATAGAACAGCAAACTTAAGTGTAAAAAAAATAAGTAATATTAAAAGTTATTAATCTCTTCCAAAATCAGGTTTGTTAATATCCTGTTTCAATTTAATAATTTTAGATCTTACTTTTTTTGTTTGAATCAATTTTTTAAGAATAGATTTATCATTTTTTGAATTTATATCTTTTTTAAAAGAATTTAAATTTTTGATAAAAATATCTATAGCTTTTGAGACATTCTTTCTATTATCAAAAAAAATATCTCTCCACATAATCTCATTGGATGCGGCTATTCTTGAAAAATCTCTCAATCCACCAGCGCTATATTTAATCAAAGCATATTTTTGTTTTTTTTCAAAATCTTGGGCAGATTTAACTAAATTATAAGCAACTAAGTGTGGAAGATGACTAGTAATTGAAAAAATTTTATCATGTTTTTCAGAATTCATAACAACAACTTTTGATCCCATCTTTTTCCAAAAAGAATTCAAAAATCTTAAATGTTTTAGGTTAGTTGTTTTTTCTTTAATTAAAACACACCACTTATTTTCAAATAAATTTTGCTTACCATGTTCTGCACCACTCACTTCGGATCCAGCTATTGGATGACTTGATGTCCAAGAAATATTTTTTTTTAAATTTTTTCTTATAACTTCTTTAGACTTTAATTTTGATGAACCAATGTCAGTTATAATATGTTTTGAATTTAGGTTCTTATTAATTTTTAAAATTATTTTTTTGTACTCACTCATAGGTGTACAAAAAATAATAAGTTCAGATCTTAAAACTGTATCACTTAATTTTTTTACTAAAATTCCTGGTAGTTTTAATTTTTTAATTTTTAATAAATTTTTTTTTGACTTTTCGTAAATAAAAATTTTTTTTGCTACTTTTTTTTTATGAATTCTTCTCAATAAAGAGGATCCTAATAAACCACAGCCAATAATTAATATATTTTTCATTTATTAAATATGCTTTTAACTGCACTTATAAATTTTAAATTATCTTCTTTCGAGCCAATTGTTAATCGTAACATGTTTTTAATTTTATAACCATCTTCTGTTGATCTTAAAATGATTCCTTTTTTTATCAATTTTTCATTAAAATATTTAGCTTTAAATTGACATTTCTCAAAATTTAATAATAAGAAATTACCTGACACTTTATTTGAAGTAATGCCATAATTATTTAAAAAAGATTTTAATTTTGTAGCATAAAAAATATTATGTTTAATTGAACGTGATATAAATTTAAAATCTTTAAGTGACTCTATGGCTGCTTTCTGTGCAACTTCATTAACATTAAATGGTGGCTTAATAACATTTAATGCATTAATAATTTTTTTAGGTCCATAACCCCACCCTATTCTTAAAGATGATAAACCATAAATCTTTGAAAAAGTTCTTAATATAAAAACATTTTTTTTATTCTTAAATAAATCTAAACCAGATTTATAATCTGAATTTTTCATATATTCAGCATACGCATCATCTACCACTAACAAAATATTTTTTCTTAATTTTTTTCTTAATTCTAAAAGTTCATATTTAGTTAGATAAGTTCCAGTTGGATTATTTGGATTAGCTAAAAAAACAATTTTAGTATTTTTCGTAACCTTTTTTATTATTTCTGAAATCGAAATTTTAAATTTTTTTTCTTTAGCAAATATTACGTTTCCACCAACTATTTTTGCATAAATTCTGTACATCAAAAAACTAAACTGAGGTAATATCACTTCGTCTTTTGGTTTTAAAACTAACTGACAAAGCATCTGAATTACTTCATCAGATCCAGCACCACAAATAATTTTTTCTTTATCGCACTTAAATTTCTTAGATATTTCTTTTCTTAATTCTTTTGATTTTGGATCTGGGTATCTAAAAAAACTCAAATTCTTTTTAGATATAACATTTTTGACCTTTGAACTTACTCCTAGCGCAGACTCATTTGCTGAAAGTTTAACAACATTTCTAATTTTTTTGATACCAGATTTGCCCGGTTTATAAGCTTCTATATTGAAATTTTTAAATCTTATATTTGTCATATTTTAAAATTTACTGTTCTTTATAATTAAAATAACAATTTTTTATATAGTATTAGTTAAAATATTTTAGAAATTGACATACCAAATAACTTCTTGTACAAAAATTTGTGCGCTGATTTAACTGAATTGCGAGCGCTTTAAAAAAACCGCTAAAAAAGTTTTTTTTCTCTCAATTCAATTTTCAGCTTTTATTATGAATATAAAAGAAAATATTAAAACGCTATTTATCGAAAAACCACTTAAACTGGATTGTGGGAAAACTATTAATAATTTTCCTTTAGCATATGAAACATATGGCTCACTTAATAAAAATAAAGATAATGCTATTTTAGTATTTCATGCTTTAACTGGAGATCAATTTGTTACGGGAATTAACCCTATAACAAAAAAAGATGGATGGTGGTCATATGCTGTTGGTCCAAATAAGGCTATTGATACTAATAAATACTTTGTAATTTGTGCAAATGTAATAGGCGGATGTATGGGTTCTTTTGGTCCAAGCCATGAAAATCCTGAAACAAAAAAAAACTATGGAGCGGATTTTCCAGTAATTACGATTAATGACATGGTTAATGCTCAAATGAATTTGTTAGATTTTTTTGGAATAAAAAAACTTTTTTCTGTTGTGGGTGGATCAATGGGTGGAATGCAAGTTTTACAATTTGTAAGTAATTTTCCAGATAAAACAAAAACTGCTGTTCCTATTGCATGTACATCAAGTCATTCAGCACAAAATATTGCATTTAATGAATTGGGTAGACAGGCTATTACCGCTGATCATAATTGGTCGGATGGAAAATATATTTCAAATAATACTGTACCTGATAAAGGCTTAGCTGTAGCAAGGATGGCTGCCCATATTACTTATTTATCAAAAAAAGGTCTTCAAGAAAAATTTGGAAGAAAACTTCAAGAAAGAGATGATCTCAAATTTGGTTTTGATGCTGATTTTCAAATAGAAAGTTATTTGAGATATCAAGGTTCAATATTTGTAGACCGTTTTGACGCTAATAGCTATCTCTATATAACAAGAGCAATGGATTATTTTGATTTGGTTAAACAATTCGATGGGAATTTGTCTAAAGCTTTTGAAGATACAAAAACTAAATTTTTTATAATATCATTTACATCAGATTGGCTTTATCCAACTCAAGAAAATAAAGATATAGTTATCGCTCTAAACGCTATAGGTGCAGATGTGGGTTTTATAGAAATTGAGTCTGACAAAGGGCATGATTCATTTTTATTAGATGTTCCAGATTTTTTAAAAGCACTTAAAAATTTTTTAGATAAATCCTACATAGAAAATAATAATGAAATCAGAATATAAAATAATTTCAGATATAATTGAAAAAAATTCGAGGGTCCTAGATGTTGGATGTGATGATGGAACTTTGATGGAATTTTTAAAAAATAATAAAAATATAGATATAAGAGGAATAGAAATTTCTAAAGAAAAAGTTCAAACCTGCATTGCAAAAGGATTAACTGTTATAGAAGGTAATGCAGAATTTGATTTAAAACAATTTCCAAATGACTCATTCGATTATGTTGTTCTTGGCCAAACATTACAAGCTTTCATCAATCCAGAAATTGTTATCAAAGAACTTTTAAGAGTAGGAAAAAAAGCTGTCGTAACTATTCCAAATTTTGGTCATTGGAGGGTAAGATTTAATTTATTGTTTAAAGGAACAATGCCAATTACAAATTCATTACCTAATGATTGGTACAACACACCCAACATTCATATGTGTACAATTAAGGATTTTTTTAAATTTTCTAAAAAAATTAATTTTAAAATCTATAAATCTTTAGCGTTAACAAATAAAAATGTATCTAATATAAACAATTCTAATCTATTTTTAAAAAATTTATTTGGTGAACTTGGTATATTTTTAATAGAAAAGTAAATGAAAATTGAAATAATTAAATGTCTTAAAGATAATTATAGTTATTTAGTTATTGATGAAACAACCAAAATAGCTTGTGTAATTGATCCAAGCGAAGCAAAACCTATAATTGATGTTGTTGAACAAAAAAAAATTAACTTAAAATATATTTTAAATACTCATCACCATTATGATCACGTTGGTGGAAATCTTGAGTTAAAGAAAAAATACAATTGTGAGATAATTGGTTATAGAGGTGATAAAGATCGTATTCCAGAAATTGATGTTCTGCTTGATGACAATCAAGTTTGGAAAAGAAATAAATTTGAAGCAAAAATTTATCACATTCCAGGACACACAACAGGTCATATAGCTTTTCATTTTTTTAATGAAAAAAAAATATTTACAGGAGATACATTATTTTCTCTTGGTTGTGGTAGAATTTTTGAGGGAACATATGAACAAATGTTTAATTCATTAAAAAAAATTAAAAAACTACCACTAGATACAAAAATTTACTGTGGTCATGAATATACATTTCAAAATTCAAATTTTTGTATTGCTAATGATTCTAAAAATTCTAAACTTAAAGATAAAATTATTGAAATTAAGAAAAAACTAGAAAAAAACCTACCCACTATTCCAAGCATTTTAGCTGATGAACTAGATTGTAATATATTTCTCAAAGCAAAAGACGTAAAAAGTTTTTCAAAATTAAGAGATTTAAAGGATAATTTTTAGTTAATAAGCTTGACTAAAAGATAGCTCTGATTATATTGCGGTAACTAAAAACTACTTATCATTATGTCATACGCAGTTATACAAACAGGTGGAAAACAGTACAAAGTTAAGTCTGGCGAAATCTTAAAGATTGAAAAACTACCAGATTCGAAGGTTGATGCTAAAATAGAATTCAAGGAAATCTTAGCCTATGGTGATAATAAAGTAATTGAAATTGGATCACCAATTGTTGAGGGAGCTAAAGTAGAAGCTAATTTAATAAAAAATAGTAAAAATAGAACAGTTTTAATTTTTAAAAAAAGAAGAAGACAAAATTCAAGAAGAAAAAATGGTCATCGACAGCAATATTCTATGATAAGAATAAATAAAATTTTTTCAAAAGATGGAAAAGTAATATCTGAAGCTGAAAAAATCTTAAAACCTTCTAAAAAAGAAGTTTCTAAGAAAGAAGTGAGTAAATAAATAGGATTAAGTTATGGCAACAAAAAAAGCAGGTGGATCATCAAGAAACGGTCGAGATAGCGCCGGAAGAAGACTTGGTGTTAAAAAATACGGCGGAGAAACTGTAATACCTGGTAACATAATTGTTAGACAAAGAGGTACAAAAATATTCCCTGGTGAAAATGTTGGTATGGGTAAAGATCACTCAATTTTTTCAGTTGTAAAAGGTAAGGTAGTTTTTAAAAAGACTAAATCAGATAGAACTTTTGTTTCAGTAAAACCCAATTAATAGTACAACTTAAAATAGTGTTGTATTATGAAATTCCTAGATCAAGTTAAAATTTATATTAAAGCTGGTAACGGTGGCGATGGATCGCCAAGTTTTAGAAGAGAAAAATTTATTGAATATGGGGGACCAGATGGAGGCGATGGTGGAAATGGAGGCTCAGTAATATTAAAAGCTGAGAGAAATCTTAACACCTTAATTGATTATAGATATCAACAACACCATAAGGCAAAACGAGGAGATAATGGCTCAGGTCAAAATAGAACAGGAAAAAGTGGTGATAACTTAGTTCTTAAGGTTCCGTTAGGAACTCAAGTTTTTGAAGAAGACAATAAAACTTTAATTTTCGATTTTATAAAAATTGGAGAAGAGTTTTTAGCGGCTGCCGGAGGCAAAGGTGGACTTGGAAATACTAGATTTAAAAGTTCAACCAACCGTGCCCCAAAAAAATTTACTAAAGGTACTCCTGGAGAAGAATTTACTATATGGCTTCAACTTAAAACAATTGCTGATATTGGAATAATTGGATTACCTAATGCTGGAAAATCAAGTTTACTAGCAGCAATAACAAATGCGAATCCTAAAATTGCAAACTATGAATTTACAACTTTAAATCCTAACCTTGGTGTAGCAAGTTATGATGATAAAGAAATCACTATTGCTGATATCCCTGGCTTAATAGAAGGCGCACATAAAGGAACTGGTTTGGGCATACAGTTTTTAAAGCATGTCGAAAGATGTAAATCTCTTTTACACATGATAGATATAACAAAAGATGACATCGAAGAAAGTTATAATCAAGTTAAAACAGAGTTAAAGAATTATAGTTCTAAACTTTCGAAAAAAAAAGAATTAATAGTTTTAAATAAAACAGATTTGATCGATCAAAAAAAAGTAAAAGAAATTGTCAATAATTTCTCAAAAAGCACTAGATCTGAAGTGATTACAATGTCAACATTTGAAAAGAAGGCTGTGTCTAAAATTAAGGCAAAATTAATATCTTATGTATCTTAAAAATTCAAAAATAATCGTTATAAAAATTGGATCCTCTTTACTAGTTGATAATAAAAAGAAAATAAGAAAAAAATGGCTATCAAGTTTTGCAAATGACTTAAAGAAATTAAAATCTAAAAATAAGAAAATTATAATTGTTAGCTCAGGAGCTATAGCTCTTGGTTGTAAAAAAATGAATATAGAAAAAAAAAATCTTAAACTTGATAAGAGTCAAGCAATAGCTTCTGTTGGTCAAATTGAATTAATGAATTTATTTTCACAAACCTTTTCGAAATTTAAATTAAATATTTCTCAAATTTTATTAACTTTGGATGATACTGAAGAAAGACGAAGATCAATCAATGCAAAAAGAACTTTTGAAAATTTATTTGATCTTGATTATATACCTATCGTAAATGAAAATGATACAATTGCTACATCAGAAATAAAATATGGAGATAATGATAGATTAGCATCTCGTGTAGCTCAAATAACAAATGCTGATACTTTAATCTTATTGTCCGATGTTGATGGACTTTTCACAAAAAACCCAAAAATATTCAAAGATGCAAAATTGATAAAAAAAGTAAATGATTTAGATAAAGATATTAAAAATATTAATATCAAAGGTATAACAGAGTTTGGTAAAGGCGGAATGATTACTAAAATTGAAGCGGCTAAAATTTGCAACTTAGCTGGATGTAATATGATAATTGCTAATGGACTATATCTAAATCCAATTAATCAAATAGAAAAAAAAAATAATTGTACTTTGTTTATTTCAAAAATATCAAAATTACATGCTAGAAAAAAATGGATAATTAGCTCTATATCACCAAAGGGAGAATTAATAATTGACGATGGTGCTAAAAAGGCTCTTATAAATGGAAAGAGTTTATTGGCTGCAGGAATTAAAAAAGTATCAGGTAAATTTAATAAAGGTGATCATATCAAAATTATAGATATTAAAAATAATGAATTTGCTCGAGGATTAAGCTCTTTTTCTTCTGAAGAAATTGTTAAAATAATAGGATGCCATTCTAATGAAATTGAAAAAATACTTGGCTATGTATCAAAATCTGAAGTAGTTCACAAAGATGATATGGTAAAAACCTAATGAAAAATTTATTAACAAAAATAGGTAAAAAATCAAAAGAAGCATTTTTTGATAAATTGAGTTCGAAAAAAAAAGATAAAGTATTAAAAGATTATTACAATCTAATAGATAAAAATAGAAAATTAATAATCAATGAAAATAAAAAAGATATAAAAAATGCATATAAAAAAAAAATAAAGAACAATTTAATAGAAAGATTAATTTTAGATAATAAAAAAATTTCAAATATAATTGGCTCAATTAAAAAAATTATAAAATTAAAAGATCCTACTAATATTGTTTTAGATAGTTGGAAAAGACCAAACGGCTTAAGTATCTCAAAAGTATCTATACCAATTGGTGTAATAGGAATAATCTATGAAAGTAGACCAAATGTTACGTCCGATGTTGCTTCTTTATGTTTTAAATCTGGAAATGCAGCAATATTAAAAGGTGGGTCTGAAGCATTTTATTCTAATTTAATTCTATCAAAATTATTTAGAAAATCTTTAAGGAAAAATAATATTAATGAAAATTTTGTACAATTTATAAATATTAAAAATAGAAAAGTAGTTGATTATTTATTAAAAAATATGAATAAATTTATTGATGTAATTATACCACGGGGTGGTAAAAAATTGGTAAAAAAAGTTCAAGATCTCTCATCTGTTCCAACAATTGGTCACTTAGAAGGTATTTGTCATTCTTATGTAGATAAAGATGCCAATCCTCGAATTGCAAAAAAAGTTATTCATAATGCTAAATTAAGAAATACAGCTATTTGTGGTGCGACAGAAACAATTTTATTACATGAAAAAATAATTAAAAAATTTGGAAATCAAATTTTAAAAATTCTTGAAGATAATGGATGTAAAATTATTGGTGATAACAAAATAAGAAAGCTTTATAATAAAAAAATTACGAAAGCTTCAATTAAAGATTGGTCAAAAGAGTATTTAACATCAATTGTGTCTGTAAAATCAGTAAAAAATATAGACGAAGCAATTCTACACATAAATAAATATGGAACAATGCATACAGATTGTATTATTACGCAAAACAAAAAATCTGCAAAAAAATTTTTAAACGAAGTTAAAAGTTCAATTGCTATGCACAATACATCAACACAATTTGCTGATGGAGGAGAGTTTGGTTTTGGCGGTGAAGTGGGAATTTCCACAAGTACAATTCCACCCCGTGGCCCAGTTGGTTTAAATCAGTTAGTTTCATATAAATATAAGGTTACAAGTAAAGGTGCAATAAGGAAGTAGTTTGAATTTAAAAAAAAATAAGATTGGTATTTTAGGTGGTTCTTTTGATCCAGCTCATAGAGGTCATTTAGCAATATCTAAAGAAGCAGCAAAAAGATTTAAACTTAAAAAAATAGTATGGGCAATAACAAAAAAAAATCCTTTTAAAAAAAAAAGTAGTCAAAGTCTTTCAGCTAGAATTAAATATTGTAAAAAAATTATAGAAAAAACAAGTTTTATTGAAGTTAAATTTTTTGAAAATACAATTAGATCAAATAAAACAATTAATCTTATTAATTTTTTCACACGAAATAAAAGAAATGAAATTTACTTTTTAATGGGTGCGGATAATCTAATTAATTTTCATAAATGGCATAATTGGAGGGAAATTTCTAAGAAATGTAATATCGTTGTGTTTGACCGTTATGGATTTAAAAAAAAATCATTGAATTCAAAGACATATAAAAGCTTAAACAAGGAGAAATTGAAATTTATAAACTTTAATAAGGTCAATATTTCTTCTTCTCAATTAAGAAAAATTTGATAATCTTTAAATAATTAATGGATAAAATTTCAGATTTAAAAAATATTATTGTAAAAACCCTAGATATAAATAAAGCACAAAATATTATTAGTATTGATCTTAAAGACAAAAGTTCAATGGCTGATTACATGATTATTGCAAGCGGATCTTCCTCTAGACATATTCAATCATTATCTGAACAAGTTTTAGAAAAATTTAAAGATAGTGGTATACAAAATTCTAAAATTGAAGGAAAAGATAGTAATGAATGGAAGTTGGTTGATGGTATTGACTTGATTGTTCACATCTTTCATCCTGAAAAAAGAAAATTTTATGAACTTGAAAAAATGTGGTCTGAGTTAATACCTAAAGAAAAACTTATTATATGATAAATAAAAAACTAATAATAACATTTATTTTTTTTATTATATCTCTTCAAGGAGTCAGTTCTTCAGAGAATGATATTTATAAAAAAATTGATTTATTTGGAGAAGTTCTTGAAAAAATAAACAAAGAATATGTTGATGAGATAAATCAATCTGAGAGTATGGACTCTGCAATTAATGGTCTCCTTCAATCGTTAGATCCATATTCTGCTTACATGTCACCAGAAGTTTTCAATGAAATGCAAACAGAAACTAGTGGTGAATTTGGAGGACTAGGTATTGAAGTAAGCATGGAGTCTGGTGTTGTAAAGGTTATCTCTCCTATAGATGATACACCAGCCTCTAGAGCTGGAATAAAGGCAGGGGACTATATTGTAAAAATAAATGACATCCAAGTTCAGGGAAAGTCATTAAGTGAAGCTGTTGATTTAATGAGGGGCCCAGTTGGGTCAGGGATTGAACTGACTATAAGAAGAAGAGGGAATAAAAAAGCATTAATATTCAATGTGGTTAGAGAAGTTATTCAAATACAATCTGTAAAAGCTGATCTATTGGAAAAAAATATTGGCTACATAAGGCTAACTTCATTTAATGAAAATAGTGGTAAACAAATTGAACAAGAAATTAAAAAATTAGAAAAAAATGAAGCTGTAAAATCATATATTTTAGATCTAAGAAATAATCCTGGTGGTTTGCTTTCGCAGGCGATAAAAATCTCAGACTTTTTTTTAGACAATGGTGAAATTGTATCTACAAAAAGTAGAAAAGCCTCTGAGAATAGAAAATGGTTTGCTAAAAATGGAGATTTAACAAACGGTAAAACTCTCGTTGTGTTAATAAATTATGGTTCAGCCTCAGCTTCTGAAATTGTAGCTGGAGCTTTAAAAGATCATAAAAGAGCAATTTTAGTTGGTGAAAATAGCTTTGGAAAAGGATCGGTTCAGTCAATCATACCATTAAAAAATGATGGAGCAATCAGACTAACTATAGCAAAATATTATTTACCTTCGGGAAAATCAATTTCAGAGGTTGGTGTTTCTCCAGATATTGAAATTGATGAAGAAGGTGAAAATTTTAGAGTCAAAACTGAAACTGATAATCAGTTAAACTACGCAATAAAACTACTTAACGGCTAAGATGAAAGAAAGATTTAAAAATCTTCCACTCAGAAGTGGTGTGGGTATTGTTGTTTTAAATAAAAACAATAAAGTTTTTGTTGCTAAAAGAATTGATAACCCAAAAAATTTTTGGCAAATGCCACAAGGTGGAGTTGATAATGGAGAAAATTTTTTGACTGCTGCTTATAGAGAATTAGAAGAAGAAACAAGTATTAAAAATGTAGAATTAATTAAGGAGATCGAAGGAACAATAACTTATGAGCTTCCAGAAAATTTATTAGGTATAATATGGAAAGGTAAATATAGAGGTCAAAAACAAAAATGGTTTTTAATGAGATATTTAGGAACTGATGAGGAAATAAATATTAAAACAGATAAACCTGAGTTTTTAGATTGGAAGTGGATTGATCTTGAAATGATAACTGAAGTCGTTGTAGATTTTAAACTTCATGTATACAAAGAATTGAAAGAAAAAATAAAAAAGGTAATTAATTGAGAGACTTTAGAACCTCAACTTTTTGATCAGCTAAATATTTTAGCTGATCGCTAATATCTGCTTTATTAGCTTCTTCCTCAGCAATTTTTAATAAATCTTGTAATTTATTTTTTTCAATATCCTTCAAATTGAAAATTGAGCTAGTAAGAATAGACAAATCATTGTTCTTAAATTCAACAATGCCATCTTCAACATAGTATTTGTCTTCCCCAGATTTTGCATGAATAGTAATTATACCAGGCTTTAAAAATGAAATTATAGAAATATGATCTTTAAGTATTCCCATTTCACCCTCGTAAGCTGGTACTACAACTTCCAAAACATCTTCCTTTGATAAAAAGGATTTTTCTGGATTTACTATTTCTATCTTAAATTCTTCACTCATTACGCAGCAGCATCTTTGGCCATTTTTTCTGCTTTCTCAATAGCCTCTTCAATTGTACCAACCATATAAAACGCTGCTTCTGGTAGATGATCATATTCACCCTTACAAATAGAATCAAAGCCTTTTATTGTTGACTCTAAATCAACAAGTTTTCCAGGCGAACCAGTAAACACCTCTGCTACAAAGAAAGGTTGAGATAAAAATCTCTGTATTTTTCTTGCTCTAGCCACAACTAATTTATCCTCCTCGGATAATTCATCCATACCTAAAATAGCTATAATATCTTGAAGTGACTTATATGTTTGAAGGATTTTTTGAACCTCTCTTGCTACTCTGTAATGTTCATCACCAACAATTCTAGGGTCCAAAATTCTTGAAGTAGAGTCAAGTGGGTCAACTGCAGGATAAATACCAATTTCTGCGATTTGTCTTGAAAGTACTGTAGTTGCATCCAAGTGAGCAAATGAAGTTGCTGGCGCAGGATCAGTTAAGTCATCTGCAGGCACATAAATAGCTTGTACTGAAGTAATTGATCCTTTGTTAGTAGTTGTAATTCTTTCTTGAAGATTACCCATATCAGTTGCAAGTGTAGGCTGATAACCAACAGCTGAAGGTATTCTTCCTAATAAGGCTGATACCTCTGAACCTGCTTGAGTAAATCTGAAAATATTATCAACGAAGAATAGAACGTCTTGACCTTCTTGATCTCTAAAATATTCTGCAACAGTTAATCCTGTAAGAGCCACTCTAGCTCTCGCTCCTGGAGGCTCATTCATTTGTCCATAAACTAATGCTGCTTTGGATCCTGGTCCTTCTTTTTTAATTACACCTGAGTCTATCATCTCATGGTACAAATCATTTCCTTCTCTAGTTCTTTCTCCAACACCAGCAAAAACTGAAAAACCCCCGTGTGCCTTTGCAACGTTGTTAATTAATTCCATAATTAAAACTGTTTTTCCAACTCCCGCTCCACCGAATAAACCAATTTTTCCACCTTTTGCATATGGAGCTAGCAAATCAATTACTTTAATACCAGTAACCAATATTTCCGTCTCAGTCGATTGCTCATTAAATTCTGGTGCAGCCCTGTGAATCGGCCAGCTTTCTTTTGTTTTAACTTCACCTCTTTCATCAATAGGTTCTCCAATTACATTAATAATTCTTCCCAATGTTTCAGGTCCAACAGGCACTTGGATAGGTGCTTTGGTATTTGTCACCTCATCACCTCTCTTTAGTCCTTCTGTAGCATCCATTGCAATAGTTCTAACTGTCGACTCTCCTAAATGCTGAGCAACCTCTAATACTAGTCTGTTATCACCATTTTTACATTCTAAGGCTGTTAAAATTTCTGGAAGATCTCCATCAAATTTTACGTCTACTACCGCTCCAATAACTTGTGTAATTATTCCTTTGCTCATAATTATAAACTTTCTGCTCCTGATATGATTTCTATTAGTTCTTTAGTAATTGCTGCCTGACGACTTCTATTATACTCAATAGTAAGCTTGTCAACCATTTCACCTGCGTTTCGGGTTGCATTATCCATTGCACTCATTCTCGAGCCCTGTTCACTAGCTGAATTCTCTAACATTGCTTTAAATATTTGTGTTGAAATATTTTTTGGAAGTAAATTGCTTAAAATTTCATCTTCATCTGGTTCAAATTCATAACTATCATCAGATTTATCTTCTTCTGAATTCTCAACATTCAAAGGGATTATTTGTTGTGCTTGAGGGATTTGAGTTATTACATTTTTAAATTGGTTATAAAAAATTGTGCAAACATCAAACTCTTCAGCTTCAAATTTTTCAATTACCATTTTACCTACTTTTTCAGCATCAAAATAATTTGCATGTTTTGACTCCTTAAATGAAATATTTGAAATTATTTTATCACCATGAGCTCTTTTTAGCTGATCATTACCTTTTGAACCAACAGTTATAATCTTTAATTCTTTACCTTCTTCTGAAAGTTTAGCAAAATAACTTTTAGCTTTTTTAATTATATTTGAATTAAATCCGCCACATAAACCTCTATCGGATGTCATTACAACACAAAGATGAACTTTATCACTACCTGATCCAGATAATAATTTTGGTGCATTTTCTTTATCTGAGATTCCACTTGATAGGTTTAAAATGACATTATTCATTTTTTCAGAATATGGTCTTCCTTTCTCTGCACTTTCTTGTGCTCTCCTTAGCTTTGCTGCAGCTACCATCTTCATAGCTTTAGTAATTTTCTGTGTAGATTTTACACTAGCTATTCTTTTTTTAAGGTCGTCTAAACTTGCCATAACGAATTAAGATTTAAAGCTTTCTTTTAGTTGAGTGATCACTTCTATAAGTAATTTTTCTTTATCATCTTCAAGCTTACCTGAACTTTGAATTGACTCTATAATCTCAGGTTTATCAGACTTACATTTTTCAATAATCTTATTTTCAAATTCAGCAATATCTTTTAATTCAATATCATCCAAATAACCCTTTACTCCACAGAAAACTGAGATTACTTGCTCAGCTACTGTCATAGGTGAGTATTGTTTTTGCTTAAGAAGCTCAGTTAATTTAGAACCTCTATTTAGAAGTTGTTGGGTTGATGCATCTAAATCAGAGCCAAATTGAGCAAAGGCTGCCATTTCTCTATATTGCGCTAATTCTAATTTCATTGATCCTGAAACTTTTTTCATGGCTTTTGTTTGTGCTGAAGATCCAACTCTAGAAACAGATAGTCCAACGTTAATTGCAGGTCTAATACCTTGGTTAAAAAGTTCAGTCTCTAAGAAAATTTGACCATCTGTAATTGAAATTACGTTAGTTGGAATAAATGCTGATACGTCTCCACCTTGTGTTTCAATAATAGGAAGTGCCGTTAAAGAGCCACCACCATGCTCATCACTTAACTTAGCTGCTCTTTCTAATAATCTACTATGTAAATAAAATACATCACCAGGGTAAGCTTCTCGTCCTGGGGGTCTTCTTAATAATAAAGACATTTGTCTATAAGCAACAGCCTGTTTAGATAAATCATCATAAATTATCAATGCATGCATTCCATTATCTCTAAAATATTCTCCCATTGTGCAACCTGTATAAGGTGCTAAAAATTGAAGTGGTGCAGAGTCAGATGCTGTAGCTGCAACAATTGTTGTGTATTCCATTGCTCCAGCTTCTTCTAATGTTTTTTGAATTTGTCTTACAGTTGATCTTTTTTGACCGATAGCGACGTAAATACAATAAAGTTTTTGTTTTTCATCACCAGACTCATTTATTTTCTTTTGGTTTATAATTGCATCAATTGCAACTGCAGTTTTTCCTGTTTGTCTGTCACCAATAATTAATTCACGTTGACCTCTACCAACTGGGACTAGACTGTCGATAGATTTTAAACCTGTTTGCATTGGCTCACTAACTGATTGTCTTGGAATAATTCCTGGAGCTTTAACTTCTACTCTACTTTTTTTAACACTTTTATCTAAAGGTCCCTTACCGTCAATTGGATTTCCTAAACCATCAACAACTCTACCTAATAATTCTTTTCCAACTGGAGTATCAACAATATTTCCAGTTCTTTTTACAGTGTCACCCTCTTTAATGTTTCTATCATCTCCAAAAATTACTACCCCAACATTTTCACTTTCTAAGTTTAAGGCCATACCTTTAGATCCATCTGCAAATTCAACCATCTCTCCAGCCTGTACATTATCAAGACCATAAATTCTAGCGATACCATCTCCTACTGATAAAACTTGACCAACCTCAGTTACTTCTGCTTTATCACCAAAATTTTTAATTTGCTCTTTTAATATTTTTGTTACTTCTGAAGGATTTATTTCCATTTATGCCTCTACCATTCTGTTTTCGATTTGTTGTAATTTATTTTTAATCGAGGTATCAACCATAGTACTTCCAACTTGCACTATTAAACCTCCTATTAAACTTTTGTCATGTTTGTAGTTTAATTTTATTTTAGAGCTAAAGTTTTGAGTAAGCTCATTTGTAATTTTCGAAATTTCATCACTAGATAGTTCTTTTGCAGATTTTAGCTCAGCTTTCAATTCTCCTCTTTTTTTAGAACATGTTTCAATAAAACTCTTTAAAATTTGTTCTACATAAAAAAAACGTCTCTTAATAACTAAAAAACTTAAAAAATTTTTTAATAAACTCTCAAATTTATTATTTTCTGAAATAATATTTAAAACTTTTTTAAGATCTTCCTGGTTATTTGTTGGATCCTTAATTAAATTTGAAAAATCTTTACTTGATGAAATTAAATTTAATATAGATGAGGACTGATCTTCAACTTGTGAAATAACATTATTTTCACTTGCTAATTCATACAAGGCTAAAGAATATCTTTCAGTTGAAGTTATTGAAAATCCTTTATTTTTACTCAATTTAGTACCTTTGTTTTGTTGAAGATTATTTTAAAAACACGCTTTAATTAACATATGACCATTACGTCTTCAAGTAACACATTCGTTTTAAAGCCCTTTATTTTAGGGCTTAATTGAAGTTAATTGGATCAACATCAACCGACAGTTTTATTCCTGGTTGAAATTTGTAATTTGAAATTGCTGTAGATAGTGAACTTTGTAATTTTAATATTTTTGGTCCTCTAACTAACAATCTAATTCTATATTTTTTTTTTAATTTAAAAATTGGAGCATTTACAGGGCCTAGAATTTTTCCAGCTATTTTATTTTCAATGAGAACTTTAAATTTATATGCCTCTTTTTCTAATTTTTCTTCATTGTCACCTGTTAAAATTAGTGAAATAAATCTTTGAAATGGTGGAAGGTTGTTTTGTCTTCTTATCTCTAGCTCTTTATCTAAAAAAATATCTGGATTACTGTTAGTTAAATCTGAAATCATTTTAGTATTATAATTAAAAGTCTGAAAATAGACTGTAGCTGGCTTACCCGTCCTTCCTGCTCGACCGGAAAGTTGATGATACAATTGTAAATTTTTTTCAGCTCCTCTTAAATCATGTCCTTGAGATGATAAGTCAATATCAACTACTACAATGCAATTTAAACTTGGAAAATGAAAACCTTTAGAAATTAATTGTGTACCTACTAAGATTTGAGTTTCATTATTAATTATTTTTTCTAATTTATCATTAGAATCTTTTTTATTCATTGTATCACTTGAAAAAATTTCAATTTTTTTTGAGGGAAAATTCTTTTTCACTTCTTCAGATATTCTCTCGACACCAGGACCACTAAAAATAAATTCACAATCACCTTCTTTTACACAACTTTTTTTTAGTGAAGATTTAAAACCACAATAATGGCACAGTAAATTATTTTTATTTTTATGATAAACTAAATTAATTGAACAATTGGGACATGAGAAACTATTAAAGCATTTATTACAAAGTACATGTGGCGAAAATCCTCTTCTATTCAAAAAAAATAGTACTTGATCATTTTTATCAAGATGAAAATTTACTTTATCTATTATTTTTTTTGAAAGCCATGATTGTTTTTCTAATTTTGTTTCATTTAGGTTTATTATTTCATAATCAGGTAATGAAGCATTTTTATAACGCTTTTCTATTTTTGAGATAGTATATTTACCTTTTTTAATATTTTCATAAGTTTCAATTGATGGAACTGCTGTTATTAAATTGATAGGAATATTCTCAAATGATGCTCTTGAGATTGCCATATCTCTTGCATTATAGGTAACACCTTCATCTTGTTTGTAAGATTGATCATGCTCTTCATCAACAATAATTAAACCTAATTTTTTAAATGGCAAAAATAATGATGATCTAGCTCCTATGACAACTTTAATTTCCCCACTTGCAATTCCACTCCAAATAATTTCTTTCTTTTTTTTTGTAATACCAGAGTGCCAAACAGCTGGTGTAAAGCCTAAAAATTCTATAAATTTTTTTTCAAATTGACCTGTTAATCCAATCTCAGGTAATAAAATTAAACCCTGAAATCCCTTATTTATAACAGCTTTAAGAGCTTCAAAATAAACCATAGTTTTCCCTGAACCAGTTGTTCCTTGAAGAACATGAACTCTAAATTTTTGGTTAGAAACATTCATTTTTTTAAGAGACTTTTTTTGTTCTTCAGAAAGCTTTATTGAATTTTTTTTTATATTTGTTTCAAAAATTTTGTAAGCATCTTTTTGAATTTTTTCTACGGCATTGCTACTCTGTAAAACCAGTTTTAAGGCCATTCCTTTTGGAATTATATTGTATTCTGAAAACCAGTTAAGAAATTTAATAGTTGTTTTTTTTAGTGGAACTACATCTAACTTTTTTAAAACATTTTTTATTTTGAAATTTTTATTATTCTTTTTTTCAAATTCATTCCAAACAACGCCTGTAATTTTAGATTTACCAAAAGGTACAACCACATAATCACCTACATTTAAATTAATATCACTCTCATAAGTAAAAGGATGATTGAATATGTTGGGTAAAAGAATCGGTACTTTCATATTTTAATAATATGAAAATATATTAAGAGTGTATTGTACTTTTTTGAACTGCTCTACTTCTATTGATATACATAACTTCTAAACGCACTGTGCTCATTCTGTTTTCTGTGCCAAGAATATGTCAAGAATGAAAAAACAAATTAGAAAATTCCCAAGCAATTCCAACAGCTCTAAAACATTAGTTTAACAATTAAAAAAGATCAAGATGATTCTAAAACTTCAATGAAACCGAGTTTAATTTAGTTAAGTTTTGGGCCTGTAGCTCAGTTGGTTAATGTAGTACACACATAATGTATTTGTCCCAGGTTCGAGTCCTGGCGGGCCCACCAAAATTTTCTTGGTCTTTGACAAATATAAAATTAATTTATAAGAATAAAGAACTATGAACTCAAAGTTCTCAAATTTAAAAATATCTTATAAAATTTATTTTTTTCTTTTATTTTTTTTTCTTTTAATTTTACATCACTTATTTCCAATTATACTTGTTGGTGAAACAATAGTCTTAATTCCTGACATACTTAATTATTTCGTACCTAATAATTTTATTGCTGGAAAGATTATGGGAGGGAATTATGACTCAGCTAAACTTTTAATGAATGAAGAACTTCCATGGCACTTTATTTATGGTATTTTTTTTCCTATCAATTTTATCTATAGTTTTTTAGATATAGATAAAGCCTATATATTCACTGATTTAATTATAAGATTAATTGGTTTTTTCAGTTTTTTATATTTTCTAAAAAGATTTCAAACAAACTTGATTTTAAAAGTTCTTATATCGTGCCTGTTCTCATCTCAATTAATAACTACTTCTTGGGGTCTTGGTGTTGCGAGCTTTCCTTATGTTTTTGCAATATGTTTTAGGGACAAAGAACTAAAAACCAAACAACTTATCACTTTAGCTTTCATAGCTTTAAATACAGATTTATACTTACATGGTATTTACGTATATATAATTATTTTTATTTCAACTTTATTTTTGAGCGATAAAATATTTAGTTTTAATAAAATAAATTTAATTAAAATTTTTTTTATTTATTCTTTATTTCTATTAATTTCAAATTCAAATTTATTTTATAATGTAATAAATTTTTCACCCTTCCAAATCACAGAAAGATTAGAGGTTTTGAGTATTAAAGAGAATTTTTTAATCTTTTTCAATGGAATATTAATCCCTGAAAAAATAAATACTTATTTTTTCCCAAATTTTTTTTTAATTTTTTTACTTTTTATATCGATAATTTTTAGTTTTTTTAAAAAAATAAAAATTAATTTTTCGATTTTTAAAATTTTAATATTTATTCAATTAATAATTCTAGTATTGAATATACTTAATAATTTTGAAATTTTTAATGAACTTAAAAAATACATTGCAGGTGGTGTGTTTACAAGACTTGGCTATTTTGTTATTTTTTTTCAATTACTTATATTATTTAATTTTATTAAAAATTTGAATATTAATAAAATTTTTCTTAATTTTGTCATTATACTGGCAATAATTTACAATCAGATCTCTCCTTCTTTGTTTACTATAATTAAAAATAAATCAGAATTTAGTAGATTTTCACAACAAGAAAAAAAAATTATTAAAGAAAATTATAAAAATCTTGAAATTGCTAAATTTATAAAAAACTACACCAAATTTGCCGACGGTAAAAATAAAAGTTTTAAAGAAAAGGATAATGATATTTATGTAAGATCTTATCATGCCTCATCTTTTGAAGGTTATTTTAGAGAAGGAGATTTCAAAATCATAAAAAATTATGTTGGAAAAGAAAAAACTTTTTCAATTGGGTATGACCCTTACGTTTCAGTAGTAAATAATATTAAAGTTACTGGCGGATATTATAGATATTATCCTTTAGCATATAAATACAAATTTTTTGAGATAATAGAGAATCAAATTAATTATTTAGAGAGCGAAAATATTGACAAAGGAAGTAAAGTACAAATATCTGCATTTATCAAAAATGGCCAAGTTCTCCACTCTTTTTACAAAGAAGGTGATGAAATAAGAATTAATTTTAATAAACTTAAAAATATGAATGTTAAGTTTGTAATTTCAAAATTTATTTTAAAACATAGTAATTTAGATATAGTCTGTGAAAAATGTAATAACGCAAGCGATTTGAACCTTTATAAGATAAATTAAGTGAGGGTTTTTAATAATATTTTTAATATACATGTTTTTTAAGAAAAATTAAAATATCCTGTAATTGTTTCTTTTTTCCATTTTTGACTACTTTAAATTTTGCATTTTTATTTTGATATATAATATCAAAATTATTTTTCATAATATGTTTCTTGAAACTTTGTAAATGTATTTTTATAAACTCAGTAACTACTAATTGAATTGATATCTTTTTATCTCTTATTCTTTGAATTTTTCTGTATAGGGATCTATATACATTTTCAATTATTAGTATTTTAAAAGTATTTTTTTTAAAAAATTTTACATCATGACTAACATACAGACCTTCAAAAATAATCAGCCTATTTTTTAAATATTTAAATTTTAAATTAAGGTTATTCTTTCCTGATTTTCTATCGTAAAGATTTTTTAATATTAAAAATTTTTTTTTTGTTTTTCCAAGTAAAAAATTTAATAATAATTTAAGTTTATAGATATCATAATGTAGTAAATTTTGATCAATATTAACTTTATCAATATTTTTTGTAATATTAATTCTTTTTAATCTTGAAAAAAGAAATAAATCTTTGCTTAAAATATATATGTCAGAAAATTTATTCTGCAAATTTTTTTTTAATAATTCAGTGAAAAGACTTTTACCAGAGCAAGTAATTCCATCAATCGTAATTAAATTAACTTTTTTTTTTTTTAATTGATTAAAAAATTTTTTATCTATTTTCATCATATAAATTTAATAATATTTTATCCAAAACTTAGGTTCTTTGGTACATACGGCATCAATTTTAAAATTATTTTTTTTAATCTTAAGATTATTTTATTAATTTCTTTAATTCTTTTTTTTTTAACTAGTTCTGGTGAAACAATACATATCTTTACTTTTTTTTTTTTTAAAAGTTGGTAGAATTTTTTTCCTAAATTGATTTCAGTAAAATTATCTACCCATAACCATTTTATTTTATTGAATAATATATTCGTTTTTTTTAAACTTTCGTATTCAGAAAACCTTATGGAAACATTGGTTTTATGCATATTCTTTAATACAGTAGAAAATGTTTGATCATGAAAAAAAAAGTTTTTTATTTTGTTTTTTTTTAAAATCCTTATGATTTGATTTTCCAAACCTTCTTCTTTAACATTTAACACAAGTAATTTATGGTTATAATATTTTATCCATTTAGAAAATGATTCACCTTTGATATAAGGGTCATGATGAAGATATATCGTTTTGTTCTTCGATCTTAAATCAATTTCAACCCCATAATCATTTTTTAATTTTTTAAGTTCTTTTGATTTATTAACTCTATGCTTGATGACAATCATTTTAGATATAGTTTAAATTTTTTTTATTTATAAAGAATATATTAAATACTTCTTGATTATTGAACTTTTCAATTTTTTTATTAATTTTATTGTAGATAAACATTTTATATTTATATTTTTTAAGTACACGATAAATCTTAGCACAAATTTTTTTATCATATTCAACCATTAGTATTGGATTAAATTTTTTTATTGTTTGAATTGAACCTTTAATACATTCAAATTCGTGACCTTCAATATCAATTTTTATAAAAGAAGGCTTGTATTTATAGTCATCTAGTTTTTTTGTTTTTAAAATTTCTTTTTTTAAATAAATTATTTTAAATATTTCTCTAAAAAATAATGAATGTTTAAGTCTTTTCTTAACACCAGACCTGCTTATGCCAGCCATTTGAGTGATTGCATATTTCTTAAAATAAGGTGTATAAAAATTTTCTTTTTTATTAAAATTGCTTAAAGCAACATTTTTACATTTAAAAAGTTTATCTATTTTCTCAACTTTTTTAAGGTTTCTAAAGTTATAATTGTTTGGTTCAAAGGAAACAATTTTTGTTTTTTTGTTAAATTTTCTTATAATGTTGTAGCTCATACCATCATTAGCCCCTATATCTACAATTATTTTTTTTTTACAAAAAAAATTTTTTCTCTCTAAAATTTTTATGATTTTAAAATCACTATCATATATAAATTTTGAAAAGTATTTGCCAATTAAAAATCTAGAGATTAAAAAAAGATAAATATTTGAACGAAATAACCTTTCGATAAAACTTAGAATGATGTTATTTTGCGTCATTCTCTATTATTTTGAAAATCTTAATTTGAATAAATACATAAAGTTGAATAAAATATGACTTACAAAATTTATAAAATTATTTTTCCATTTTGACTGACCATATTTTCGTGTGTTAAAAACGACATCTATAGTTTGAATTTCTATTCCTTTTTTTAAACAAACATACATTACATAGGTGTCTAATGTTGTCCATTTATAAGGAATTTTTGAAAATATCTGTAATAGTTCTTTATTAAATATTTTTGGTTGAGCATTAATCTCATTCATTTGATACCCCAAAATAAATGAGGCAAGTTTTTCATGAATCCTACTTATAACTCCATCAAAACCTCTGTTATTAATTCTGAATCCTTTACCAAATATATTTTTTTTATCTTTAATAAGAAGATATAATTTAAAAAAATCAATCAAAGGAGTTTGTAAATCTGCATGAGCCCAACCAATATAATCCCCTTTTGCAATTTTCAGTCCTTCGGCAATACCGCCTCCATATCCTGCATTATCCACAAGATTGACTAATTTAATCGAAATATTTTTAGAATTATTGTTTTTAATTTCTTTTTCAACTACATTTTGAGTATCATCATCTGAACCATTATTAACTAATATTAATTCAGCATTATAATTTTCTAGTGGTAAATCTAAAAATTCATTACATATCAACGTAATGTTTTTTTCTTCATTATAACATGGTAGAACTAAGCTAAAATTAACAGACATGATTTATAAATATCATAAAAATCTCATAAATAGAATTTAAACTATTAATGAAATATTTTTTAATTATTCCTTTAGGGGGTCTTGGAATTAGATTTTTAAACGAAGGTTACAAAATATATAAACCTTTTCTAAAAACATCAAAAAAATCAAGAGTTATTGATAATATTGTCGATAATTTTCCAAAGAAATATACACATATAATTATTATAGGGAATAACAAAAAATATAGCAATATTACTTCTAACTTTAAAAGAAAAAATACTTCTTTTATAAAAATTAAAAATCACAAATCTGGACCCTTATATTCACTTTTTTTAGCTAAAAAAAAATTAAAAGAGATTATCAAAAATAATAATTTTTTTATTTCATATTCAGATATCAATTGGAAATGGAATTTCAAATCAGTTGAAAAAAATCTTTCAAAAAAAAATATAGTTATTTATAGTCATAAAGGTTTTCATCCTCATTTAGAAATAAACTCAAGATCAGATTTTTTCTTATGTAACAAAAAAGGTGATGTAAGTGATGTTTCTGAAAAGAAAACAATTCTAACAGATTATAAAAAAAATTTTCTTGCTGTGGGATGCTATTACTTTAAAAATTTTGAATATTTTGAAAAGTTTTTTAAAGAAAAAAATTTTAAGAATCAAAGTAAAAAAAAAGAAATATATATAATTAATTTATTGAATTACTATCTAAAAAAGAAAATTAAAATAAATCATTTTGTTATAAATCAATTTGTTCATTTGGGGATTCCCAGTCAGTATGAAGATTATTTAAATTGGAAAAATATTTTAATTAATGATTTTAAGAAAAGTATAAATTTAGATTATTCAAGTGTAATGCTAATGGGGGGAAAAGGTGTAAGAGTTAAAAATTTAAAAGTTAAAAAACCTTTTTTGCAAATTAGAAATTATAAAATATATGATTATATTTTCAATAAATACGGTTCAAAAAACAAACATATAATTACTAATAATAATTATTTAAGATCGATAAATAAAAAATATAAGATTTTTAAAATAAATAGCACTAAATCAATGTTACAAACTGTAGAGAAGTCAGTTGATTTACTTAAAAATAAAAAAAATTTTTTTCTATTATCCTGTGATTGTTTTGGATTTTTTGAAAAATTAAAATTTAAAAAGTTTATTGAAAAAGAAAAATCAGATGTTGTTCTTTTTGGTTTTGACATCACAGAATTACAAAAAACATTATCTAATGCTCATTCATCTATAAGATTTAGAAATAACAATATAGAGTCAATTAATATTAAAAAGTCTTTAAAAAAAGAAAACGAATTTGGTCATGCGGGTTTTTTCTGGGTTAAAAATAGTAATATATTTAATCATTTACAAAAATTTAGGGTGTCAAATAAGTTAAAAAGAGAAATCATACTTGATGATTATTTTAAATATTTATTTGATAAAAAGTTATGCAAAATCAGTTGCTATAAATTAAATTATTATGTTCATATTGGTTCAATTAAAGAATTTGCAGAATTAAAATATTGGGAAAACTATTTCAAAGATGACATTAGATAAAATATTAAAAAATAGAGCACTACCGTCTTTCTGTACGTCCAATATAGATGTTATAGAGACAATCTTATTTTTTTGTCGTGTAAAAAAATTACCGTGTTTAATTGAATCTACTTCAAATCAAGTTAATCAACATGGTGGTTATACCAATAAAACACCAAAAATTTTTGTAAAAGAAATTCTAAATTTAAAAAAAAAAATTAGATTTAACTCTAAAAATTTTTTTTTAGGAGGAGATCATCTTGGACCATTACCATGGAAAAACAAGAAAAATTCTGTTGCCATGAAAAATTCAATTTCTTTAATAAATGATTATTTGGAACAAAATTTTTGTAAAATTCACATAGACACTTCAATAAAATGTAAAGATGACAAATATATTGATAGTGAAATAGTTTTAAATAGATCTCATGAGATTTTAAATAATTTTAGAATAAAAAAAAAAATTAAAAAAAAATTCTTGGTACTAGGGACAGAGGTGCCTTTAGCAGGTAGTGGGGATAATAAAAAATTAGTTCCAACTAACACCAAACAAATTAAAATAGAAGTTTTTAATATTAAAAAAATGTTTAAAAAAATTGATCTAAAAAATAAATTTTTTGGTTTAGTAATTGAGCCTGGTATGAAGTATGGACACTCAACAATTAAAAAACCTAACTTTACTAACTTTGCTAGTAAAAGAAAAATAAGTAAAGAAAATAATTTTTTTTATGAGGCTCATTCTACGGATTATCAACCAAAAGAAATATTAAAACAGCTTGTAAAAAATAATTTTAAATTTTTAAAAGTTGGTCCAGAACTAACTTATAATTACTCTAGATCATTATTCTTTATGGAAAATATCGAAAAAAAAAATAAACTTAAGAATTCAAATTTAAAAAAAACTATTATTTCTTCAATGTTAAAAAATAAAAAATATTGGAATGGTTATTATACTAAAAATCATAAATTATTGTTAAATAGTAAATTAGATAGAATGAGATATTATTTTGATACCCAAATAGTAAAAAAATCAATTAGAACCTTAAAGAAAAATATCAATTTACTTCATAAAAAAGATATAGTTTGTTTTATGGACTTGAACACTAAAAAAGAGTTTTTAAATTTTAGTAAAAATAAATTGTCTAATTTTGATATTATAAAAATGATTTATATTTCTAAAACACTTAAAAGATATTTTAATTCTTGTGGACACAAAATTTAATTTTCTTTTTTTTTCTCGTATAAATTAAATATTGGAGTTGCGAATAAAAATACTAATCAATAAATAATTGATTGTTATCGTTGGTGCTTAAAAGTATTAGGACTTTATAGGATTATATGGGACTTTTTAAGAGTGTATTGCTCTTTTTTCTACTGATAATGCTGCTTCTTTAACAGCTTCTGAAAATGTTGGATGGGCATGACAAGTTCTTGCAATATCCTCTGAACTTGCTCCAAATTCCATTGCTATACCTATTTCTGCAATCAACTCACCTGCGTGAGGGCCTATTATGTGTGCACCTAAAACTTTATCTGTAGTTTCATCTGCTAAAATTTTTACAAACCCTTCTGCATCATCTATTGCTTTTGCTCTTGAATTTGCCATGAATGAAAACTTACCAATTTTATACTTTATGTTTGACTCTTTTAATTGCTCCTCTGTCTTGCCAATTGACGCCACTTCGGGTGTAGTATACACAACACCAGGAATTGTATCGTAATTTACATGGCCTGATTGCCCTGAAATATTTTCTGCAACCGCAATCCCCTCATCTTCTGCTTTATGAGCAAGCATTGGTCCACTTATAACATCACCTATCGCATAAATATTATAAATATTAGTTTGAAAAATATTATTTGTTTTAACTCTTTTTCTTTCATCCAATTCAACACCAACAGATTCTAAATTTAAACCATTCGTATTTGCTTTTCGTCCAACTGAAATAAGCACAACATCACAATCAAAATTATTTTTATTTCCATCTTTATCAATCGTCGAAACAACTGCTCCTGTTTTATTTTTTTTAATAGTTTCAACTTTGTTTTGCATATTAAATTTAATGCCTTGTTTTTTTAAAATTTTCATAAATTCTAAAGAAATTTCTTTGTCCATACCTGGAGTAATATGATCTAAAAATTCCACTACTTGTACTTCGGCTCCTAATCTTGACCAAACTGATCCCATCTCTAATCCAATATAACCACCTCCTACTACAATCATTTTTTTTGGAACTTTATCTAATTTTAATGCACCTGTTGAAGATACAATAACTTTCTCATCAATTTCTATTCCAGGTAAAGATACTGGCACAGAACCAGTTGCTATCACTGTTTTTTCAGACTCAATAACAGTCTCTTTGTTTTTATCATCTTTAATTAAGATTTCATTTTGAGATTTGAAGCTTCCAGTTCCTTTATAATAAGTTACTTTATTTTTCTTTAGTAAAAACTCGACACCTTTGGTAAGTATAGTTACTGCTTTATCCTTACTTTTCATCATTTTTTCAAGATTTAGCTTAACCTCTCCAACTTCAATTCCTTTGTTGGATAAATTTTGAACTTTATGAAACTCTTCTGATAAATTTAATAAGCTTTTTGAGGGTATACATCCAACATTTAAACATGTTCCTCCAAGAGATCCTCTTGACTCAATGCATGCTGTTTTTAGACCTAATTGTGCAAGTCTTATTGCACAAACGTATCCACCGGGACCACCACCAATTACCACTGCTTGAAATTTATCTGACATTTAAATATCTAAAAATAACCTTCTTGGATCTTCCAAATTTTCTTTTATCATCTTTAAAAATGATACTGACTCTTTGCCATCAATTATTCTGTGATCATAAGAAAGTGCTAAATACATTATTGGTCTAATTTTAATTTCACCATCTACTACCACCGGTCTATCAATAATATTATGCATACCTAAAACACCGGATTGTGGAAGATTTAATATTGGAGTTGAAAGCATGGAGCCATAGACTCCACCATTACTTATTGTGAATGTTCCTCCTTGTAGATCTTCAATTGTGAGTTTACCATCTTTAGCTTTTTCAGAAATTTGTTTAATGTTTTTTTCAATATCTGCGAAAGATAGTTCATCTGCATTTTTCAACACCGGTACCACAAGTCCTTTATCAGTACCAACTGCAAAGCTTATATTGTAGTAATTTTTATAAACAATAGTATCACCCTCAATTTCAGCATTTACTGCAGGGAAATTTTTTAGTGCGACAACACAAGCTTTAACAAAGAATGACATAAAACCTAGTTTGACACCATATCGATTTTGGAAATCTTCTTGATTTTCTTTTCTCATCTCCATTACATTTGACATATCAACTTCGTTAAAAGTAGTAAGCAAGGCTGCATTTTCTTGAGCTTGTTTTAATCTCTTAGCAATAGTTTGTCTTAATCTAGTCATTTTAATTTTTTCTTCATGACCATATTTAATTTTTCTCTCAGATGGAGGAGGATTTGCACCCATTAAATTTATTAAATCACCTTTTAAAACTCTTCCATCTTTTCCCGATCCTTTCACTGACGCAATATCAATTTTATTTTCTGTAATAATTTTTCTTACAGCTGGAGATAATGTTTGATCAGTATTTAAATTATTTTTAGATTTTTCTTCTTTTATTTCTTCTGTAAGAACCAATGGTTTTTCTTCAACTTCTAGTTCCTCAGCTTTATCCTCAAATATTTTTGGTTCTTTTTCATCTTTTTCAGTTTCTAATTTAATGACATTATCTTCTTTAATAGATGGTTGAATTTTTTTAATTTGTTCATCACTTTTTGAACTAGAACCATTTTCAGATACAGAGCCTAGAAGAGCACCAACTTCGACTACAGAGCCATCTTTTGAATTTATTTTTGTTAATACACCTGAAACAGGTGATGGAACTTCTAAATTTACTTTATCTGTTTCCAATTCAACAATTGGCTCATCAGCTTCAACTGTATCGCCCTCATTTTTTAACCACTTTGAAACTGTAGCTTCTGTGATACTTTCACCTAGTACTGGAACTAAAATTTTTTCACTCATTATTATCTATTCAAAAATTTCCCTTATAATTTCTTGTTGTTGAGACAAATGTCTTTTAACATATCCTGTTGCAGGAGATGCATCAGGACTTCTTCCAATATAAGAAATTAAATTATTATTAGCCTTAATATTATCTAATGTCCATTGGATATAATCCCTGACTGAAAACCATGCTCCCATATTTTTTGGTTCTTCTTGACACCAATAAAACTTAGCATTTTTTGCATAAGGTTTTAGTTCTTTCACAAGGCTTTTTGCTGGAAAAGGATATAACTGCTCAATTCTATAAAAAACAACATCATCTCTTTTTTGTTTTTCTCTTGCCTCCAAAAGATCAAAATAAATTTTTCCAGAGCATAGAATTACTTTCTTTATATTGCTTGATTTTTTTAATTTCATAAAACCCTTGCTTTTTGGATCGATTGCGTGATCCCACAAAACTCTATGAAAAGAATTTTTTTTACTAAAATCTTCTATATTTGAAACACAATATTTATGACGCAATAAAGATTTAGGTGTCATTACAATTAATGGTTTTCTAAAATCTCTATGCATTTGTCTTCTTAATGCATGAAAATAATTTGCTGGTGTTGTGCAGTTTAATACTTGCATATTATCATTAGAACATAATTGTAAAAATCTTTCTAATCTTGCCGATGAATGTTCTGGTCCTTGGCCTTCATAACCGTGGGGCAATAACATTACTAAGCCAGAAGCTCTAGACCATTTTCTTTCTCCTGATGCTATAAATTGATCAATAACAACTTGAGCACCATTTGCAAAATCTCCAAATTGAGCTTCCCATAAAGTTAAGGTGTTTGGTTCGACTAAACTATATCCGTATTCAAATCCTAAAACAGCTAATTCGGACAAAAAACTATCCACAACTTCAAAATATTTTTGATTTTTTGAAATATTATTTAATGGAACATATCTTGAATTGTCTAGCTGATTTCTCAAAACAGAATGTCTTTGGCTAAAAGTTCCTCTTCCAGAATCTTGGCCAACTAATCGTACCGGATAGCCTTCAACTAATAATGATCCAAAAGCTAATGCTTCAGCCGTAGACCAATCAATACCTGAGCCATTTTTTACACTAACTTTTCTATTATCTAGAATTTTTGAAATTGTTTTGTGAATATTTATTTCATCTGGAATTGAATTAATCTTATTAGAAATTTCTAACAATTTTTTTGTATCAGCACCTGTAACACCTCTTTTATCTTTTCCTCTTTCAGGTTTATATCTAGACCAGGTTCCCTCAAACCATTCAATTTTAGGTTTATAATCTTTTGCAGTTTTAAATTGTTCATCAAGTAAATCCTTAAATTTCTTAATAGAATTAGTCAAAAAATCTTTTGAAATAGATTGATTATTTATTAATCTTTCTCCATAAACTTTGACTGGAGAAGGATGAGATCTTATTTTTTTGTACATAAGTGGTTGAGTAAAAGAGGGTTCATCGCCTTCATTATGTCCAAACCTTCTATAACAAATTAAATCTATAACTACGTCTCTATTAAATTTTAACCTAAAATCTGTCGCTATTCTTGCAGCATAAACAACGGCTTCTGGATCATCACCATTTACATGAATAATTGGAGCTTCAACCATTTTTGCTACATCTGATGGATAGGGTGATGATCTTGCAAACCGCGGGCTTGTAGTAAATCCAATTTGATTGTTAATTATAATATGAATAGTTCCACCAGTGTTATGACCTGGTAATCCTGACATTGCAAAACATTCTGCAACAACTCCTTGGCCAGCAAAAGCAGCATCACCATGAATTAAAATTGGTATAACTTTTTTTCTTTCTTTGTCTTTATGAAAAAATTGTTTAGCTCTTGTTTGTCCTAGTACAACTGGGTTAACCGCTTCTAAGTGAGAAGGGTTATCAGTTAAACTCACATGAACAGAATTTCCATCAAATTCTCTATTAGAAGAAGCTCCTAGATGATACTTCACATCTCCAGCTCCATCTTCTGAAGAACTAATTTCCCCTGCAAATTCATTAAAAATTCTTTTATAAGATTTCTGTAATACATTAGCCAAAACATTTAGTCTTCCTCTATGGGACATACCAATCTTTACTTCTTTGACTTGAGATTGACCTCCAATTTTAATTATTTGTTCTAGTGCAGGAATTAAACTCTCACCACCATCGAGCCCAAATCTTTTGGTTCCAACATACTTAGTGTGTAAAAATTTTTCAAATCCCTCTGCTTGTATAAGCTTATTTAAAATTGCTTCTTTACCATTTTGAGTAAATTTAAAATCATCAGCTTTTTCTACTCTATCTCTAAACCACTTTCTTTCTGAAGGATTCGAAATATGCATATACTCATATCCAATTGATCCACAATATTTGTCTTTTAAAAAATTTAAAATTTCTCTGATATTAGAATATTGTTTGTTTGTTACTCCATCTAGAAAAATTTTTTTATTATAATCATCTTTTTTAAAACCATAAGAGTCTGGATGTAATTCATCTAAGTAATCGGATTTCATCATCCCTAAAGGATCAAGTTTTGCTATTAGGTGGCCTCGTTGTCTATAAGATCTAATCAATGCAACTGCTTTAATTGAATTTGCATTAGACTTAATTATTTCTAACTCACTCTTTTGACTATTTTCTTCAGTTGTCTCTTGAAGATCTTTTGCAGAAATTTTATTTTTTTTAGGACTCCATGAGGGTCCGTTAATCTCATTAACAATTACCTCTATTTCCTCACCAATTTCATCAAAATAATTTTTCCAGCTATCTGGTAACTGGGGGTCTCGATTGATGTACTGTAAATACATTTGTTCGATAAACGCACTATTTGATTTGCTTAAAAAACCTGTTTTTTCAAATTCTAAATTTTTAGAAGAAGACATTTTTTTTTAATATAGACCTACAAAAGAATTTTTCAATTAGACAATTTATCAAAAAGAGTTTTTCCTATTTTGGAAGGTGAGTTTGCAATAGTAATACCACAATTCTCCATCTTTTTAATCTTATCTTGTGCTCCACCTTTTCCTCCAGAAATAATTGCTCCTGCATGACCCATTCGTCTTCCAGGTGGCGCTGTTATTCCTGCAATAAATCCAACAATTGGTTTTTTAATTTTATGATTTTTTACAAATTCTGCTGCTTCTTCCTCAGCTGTGCCTCCAATTTCTCCTATCATTAAGATAGACTCTGTTTCGTCATCATTTAAAAATAAATCTAGGCAATCAATAAAATTTGTACCATTAATTGGATCTCCGCCAATCCCGATACATGTTGATTGACCTAATCCGTTTTCTGTAGTTTGAGCGACCGCTTCATAAGTAAGAGTTCCTGATCTTGAAACAATTCCAACTGATCCTCTTTTATGAATGTTTCCAGGCATAATTCCAATTTTACATTCATCTGGTGTGATTATTCCTGGACAATTAGGTCCTATTAATCTGCTCTTTGACCCACTTAATTTTTGTTTTACTTTAAGCATGTCTTGGATGGGTATACCTTCTGTAATACACACTATTAATTCTACAGATGCATCAATGGCCTCTATAATTGCTGCAGCAGCAAATTTTGCTGGCACATAAATCATTGTTGCATCTGCACCAACTTCTGCTTTTGCTTCAACAACGGTGTTAAAAACAGGTCTATCAAGATGTTTTTGTCCACCCTTTTTTGGTGTTACTCCACCAACTAAATTTGTACCATATTCTATTGCTTGCCTTGAATGAAACTCACCATGCTTACCTGTAAAACCTTGACAAATTACTTTTGTATTTTTATTTACTAATACAGACATTTTATTTAATTGCCTCTACAATTTTTTTTGCCGCATCATCTAAATTTTCTGCAGAAATTAATTTTAGACCAGAGTTATCTAATATCTCTTTTCCTTCTTGAAAATTTGTACCTGCTAACCTTACCACTAGTGGCACACTAATATTTATCTCTTTTGCTGCATCTACCACTCCTTGAGCAAGCACATCACATCTCATTATTCCACCAAAAATATTTATTAAAATTCCTTTAACATTTTTATCTGAAAGGATTAACTTAAGAGCAGCAGAAACTTTTTCTTTGGATGCGCCACCACCAACGTCTAAAAAGTTAGCTGGTTCTTTTCCATATAATTTAATTATATCCATTGTTGCCATTGCTAAGCCGGCTCCATTAACCATACAACCAATACTTCCATCCAATTTTATGTACGCCAAATCGTGTTTGCTAGCTTCAATTTCTGCTGGATCCTCCTCATTTAAATCCCTGAACTCTAAAATTTCTGGATGTCTAAATAATGCGTTACTATCAAAATTAACTTTTGCATCTAAACAAACAATCTTTTTTTCCTTCGTTAATATCAATGGATTAATCTCAACCATATTTGCATCAGTTGTAATAAACATCTTATAGATTTTTTTTATTAGAGAAATTGCCTCATTTTTAGAGCTTCCCTCTAGATTAAATATTTTGATGATTTTTTCACATTCTTCATTTGAAATTTCCTTCTTTAGTTCTACTTTGGTAGTTACAATCTTATCAGGTAAATTAACTGCTACTTCTTCAATATCCATCCCTCCTTGATCACTAGTTATAAATGCTATTTTTGAGCTAGCTCTATCTACTAAACATGACAAATAAAATTCTTTTTCAATATTTGACGACACTTCAACGTATAATCTTTTTACTTCTCTTCCCTCTGGGCCTGTTTGATGAGTAATTAATTTTTTACCTAAAAGTTCTTTAGCTGATTTTTCCAGTTCTTTTAAATTATCTAAAATTTTGACTCCACCCGCTTTACCTCTACCACCTGCATGAATTTGGGCTTTTAGAACATATTTTTTTGTTTTTAGTGACTTACATTTTTCTAAAAGTTCCTCAACTGTAAATCCAAATACACCTTCGGGGACTACTGCTCCAAATTTTTTAAGAATTTGTTTAGCTTGATGTTCGTGAATATTCATTATTTGGCTAAATCAGGATCAATTTTAGATGCTGCTTCCCAAAGTTTTTTAACTGCATCAATAGAATGAATAAATTCTGATTTTTCCCTATCATCTAAATTTATTTCTTCAATTTTTTCCACACCATTTTTTCCTATAATGATTGGAACACCAGCATAAATATCTTTAATTCCATATTCACCATTTAAATATGCGGCACATGGAAGTATTTTTTTTTGGTCTTTAAGATAAGCTTGAGCCATTTCAACTCCTGAAGCCGCTGGAGCATAAAACGCTGAGCCTTTTTCTAAAAATTTAACAATTTCAGCACCACCATCTCTAGTTCTTTGGTTTATTTCTTCTAATCTTTCTTGAGAAATTTTTCCTTCTTTAACTAAGTCTAATAAAGGTTTTCCAGAAACTTTTGTAAATCGTGGTAATGGAACCATTGTATCTCCATGCCCTCCCATTACCATAGCTTCTATTTCTCTAACTGGAACATTAAATTCTAATGACAAAAATAATTTAAATCTTGAACTATCTAGTATACCCGCCATTCCAACCACCTTATTTGAAGGTAGGCCTGAAAATTTTTGAAATGCCATTACCATTACGTCCAAGGGATTAGTGATACATATTACAAATGCGTCTGGGGCATTTTGTTTTATACCTTCTGCAACTTGTTTAATTATTTTCAAATTAATTCCAAGTAGATCGTCTCTACTCATGCCAGGTTTTCTTGGAACGCCCGCTGTAATAATTATTACATCAGAACCCTTAATATCTTTATAATCATCGGTGCCTGAAAATTTAACATTAAAACCATCTACTGAGGATGATTGTGCTATATCTAAAGCTTTTCCTTTTGCAAAACCACTTGCAACGTCAAATAAAACTACCTCATCAACTAATTCTTTTATTCCTATTAAGTGGGCAAGAGTTCCACCAATTTGTCCCGCACCTATCAAAGATATTTTACTCATTTTTTTCCTTTATTTCATTGTTGGCATTACAAATTCAGCACTAGATCGAATTCCTGAAGGCCATCTTGATGTTATAGTTTTTAATTTTGTATAAAATTTAATTCCTTCCATACCATGCATTGCACTATCCCCAAATAAAGATCTTTTCCATCCACCAAAGCTATGGAAAGCCATTGGAACGGGTATTGGCACATTAATACCTACCATTCCAACTTGAATTTTACTCGCAAATGTTCTTCCAGCATCTCCATCTCTTGTATAAATACTTACTCCATTGCCATATTCATGATCATTTATTAACTTTGTGGCTTCTTCAAAATTTTTAACTCTTACAACAGATAAAACAGGTCCAAATATTTCTTCTTTATAAATTCTCATTTCTTGTGTTACATGGTCAAATAAACAACCGCCAATATAAAAACCATTCTCATATCCTTGCAATTTTAAATTTCTTCCATCAACTATTAGTTTTGCGCCTTCTTTTACCCCCAAATCAACATAGCTTTTTACTTTTTCTAAATGCTCTTTAGTCACCAAAGGACCCATTTCAGAATTCTTATCCATTCCAGGGCCAACTTTTAAAGCTTCTGCTTTTTTTGATAATCTTGATACTAATTCGTCTCCTATATCTCCTACAGCTACAGCGACTGATTGAGCCATACATCTTTCACCTGCAGATCCATAAGCCGCTCCCATTAAACCATTAACAGCTCCATCTAAATCACAATCAGGCATAACAACTAGATGATTTTTTGCACCCCCTAAGGCTTGAACTCTTTTTTCATTTTTAGCAGAATTTTCATAAATATATTTTGCTATTGGAGTTGAACCAACAAAACTTACAGCTTTAATATCTTTATTTGTTAAAATTGCATCAACAGCCTCTTTATCTCCATTAACAACATTGAAAACACCATCAGGAAGGCCAGCATCTTTTAATAACTCTGCTAACTTTATTGCACATGATGGGTCTTTCTCAGATGGTTTTAATATGAAAGTATTTCCACAAGCAATTGCTATAGGAAACATCCACATGGGTACCATTGCTGGAAAATTGAATGGTGTTATTCCAGCGACTACTCCTAATGGTTGTCTCATTGACCAACTGTCAACATTAGTTCCTACATTTTCTGAAAATTCACCTTTTAACAAATGTGGGATCCCACAAGCAAATTCAACAACCTCTAAACCTCTCGTTAAAGATCCTTTTGCATCTTCATATACTTTTCCATGTTCTGTAACAATTAATTGAGTAAGTTCATCTGAATTTTTTTCAATTAATTCTTTAAACTTAAACATAATTCTAGCTCTTTGAAGAGAGGGTTTTAATGACCACTCATCAAAAGCTTTTTTAGCCACTGTAACAGCTTGGTTTAAGTCATTTTTTGAAGCTAATCTAACTTCTTTTTCTTGTTCACCAGTTGCTGGATTAAAAACTTTACCTTTTTTATCAGAGGTTCCGGAAATTATTTTTCCACCTACAAAATGTTCAATTAATTTCATGAATAGGATCTTTTAGAGTAAAAATTCTTATTAGTCTATTGTTTAAATATTAGCGGTTGCTAACATTTTTTTTATTTCAGCTATTGCTTTTGCAGGATTTAAACCCTTAGGACATGCGCTTGTACAGTTCATTATTGTATGACAACGATATAACTTTAATTCATCAGCAACTTTTTTTAATCTTGATTTTCTTTCTTCATCTCTGCTGTCTACAATCCACCTATAAGCTTGCAACAAAACTGCTGGTCCTAAATATTTATCTCCATTCCACCAATAGCTGGGGCATGATGTTGAGCAGCATGCACACATAATACATTCGTATGCACCATCTAATTTTGCTCTATCCTCTTTTGACTGAATAATTTCTTTTGTTTCTGAGTTTGAATTTGATTTTAACCAAGGCTCAATAGATTGATATTGTTTATATAATCCATCTAGATCACCAATTAAATCCTTTTTCACTTTTAAATGAGGCAATGGATAAATATCAATATCTCCATTTATTTCAGCATGAGGTGTTGTGCAGGCCAAACCATTTTTCCCACCCATGTTCATTGCACAAGAACCACAAACTCCATGAGCACAAGATCTTCTGTATGCTAAAGTAGGGTCTATTTCATTTTTAATTTTATTTAAAACATCAAGTACTTTTGAGGGGCAGTTATCCATATCAACTTCATATGTGTCAATTCTAGGGTTTTCTCCATTAGAAGGATCCCACCTATAAACATTTATTTTTTTTAAATTTTTAGAACCAGTTTTATCTTTAAAATATTTACCTTTTTTAATCTCAGAATTTTTAGGTAAATTAATTTGTACCATTAATAGACTCTTTCCTGAGGTGGAAAATATTGAACTTCATTTGTCAAAGTAGATTTATGTACTTCTCGATAACTTATTTTTGTTTCTTTGCCATTACACCAAGCAAGAGTATGTTGCATAAATTTTTTATCATCTCTCTTAGGATAATCTTCTCTAGCATGCGCTCCTCTGCTTTCTTGTCTGTTATAAGCAGAGTCAACAGTAACAACAGCTTGTCTAATTAAATTATCAAATTCTAAAGTTTCAACTAAATCAGTATTAAATATCAATGATTTATCTTTTACTGATAAACTACCTAAACCATCATAAGTTTTTTTAATATCTTCAACACCTTCTTTAAGAGTTTTTTCAGTTCTAAAAACTGCACATTTTGATTGCATTGTTTTTTGCATTGATAACCTAAGTTCAGCTGTTCCAATATCACCGTTGGAATTTCTAATTTTATCAAAACGATCTATGCATTTTTCAGTTTCCATTTCACTAATTTCCTCATGTGGCGTTCCTGGTTTAATAAGTTCTGCAGCTCTTTTTGCTGCTGCTCTTCCAAAAACAACTAAATCAATCAATGAGTTTGAACCAAGTCTATTAGCACCATGAACTGAAACACACGCAGCTTCTCCTATTGCCATCAACCCTGGAACTGTTTTCTCTGAACCATTCACAGTTAATACTTCTGCTTTATAATTTGTTGGAATACCTCCCATATTGTAGTGAACAGTTGGCACTACTGGGATTGGTTCCTTGGTAACATCTACATTAGCAAATAATCTTGCGGCATCAGTAATACCTGGAAGTCTACTTTCAATAATACTTTTATCTAAATGACTTAAATTTAAATGAACATGATCTTGATCTTTTCCAACACCTCTTCCTTCGTTAATTTCTATAGACATTGATCTACTGACTACATCTCTTGATGCTAAATCTTTTGCTTTAGGTGCGTATCTTTCCATAAATCTCTCACCCTTAGAGTTGGTAAGATATCCTCCTTCACCTCTTGCACCTTCAGTTATTAATGTGCCGTGTCCATAAATTCCTGTTGGATGAAATTGAACAAACTCCATATCTTGTAAAGGTAAGCCTGCTCTTAAAACCATTGCATTACCATCTCCAGTGCAAGTATGGGCAGAGGTAGCAGAATAATAAACTTTACCATATCCTCCAGTTGCAATAATAACTGTATGAGCTCTAAATCGATGAATAGTTCCATCATTTAAATTCCATGCAATTAATCCCTTACACTCACCATCCTTCATTAATAAATCTAGAGCAAAATACTCAATAAAAAATTCTGTTTTATGTTTTAAAGCTTGCCCATACAATGTATGTAAAATTGCATGACCCGTTCTATCAGCAGCGGCGCAAGTTCTCTGCACAATTCCATTGCCATAATTTTTTGTCATACCACCAAATGGTCTTTGATAAATTTTTCCATCATCGGTTCTACTAAAAGGAACACCATATTTTTCTAATTCAATTACTGCCTTGGGTGCCTCTTTACACAAGTATTCAATACTATCTTGATCTCCTAACCAGTCAGCTCCTTTAACCGTGTCATACATATGCCAACGCCAGTCATCTTCACCCATGTTTCCAAGTGCTGCTGAAATACCACCTTGAGCAGCTGAGGTATGACTTCTTGTTGGAAATACTTTTGAGATACACGCAGTTTTTAATCCAGATTCACTTAAACCAACTGCAGCTCTTAATCCTGAGCCACCTGCTCCTAAAACTACAACATCGTATTCATGATCAATTATTTTATATGAACTCATAATCTAGATATTAATATAATTGTAATTAATGGAATTACCACCGCGGAAGCATACAAAAGCTTGTTTGCGACATTTTTGATTTTATCGTTAGCTATATAGTCTTCAAAAACTTCACTGATACTTAATGCTGAAAAAAAATATGCATTAATTATAAAAATACTAAATAAAAATGATGAGGTTGAGTTTGTGAAAAAACTTACAACATCTATATACTTCTCATCATAAATATGAATTAAATTAATAATAAACCACAACATTAATGGAACTAATATTGCTCCACTAATTTTTAAAAAGATCCACTTTTTTGTAGCATTAATCATTTTATAAAAAACCTTTTCCTATTAGATAAAAAATAACAGTAAAAATTATTGATCCAACTATTACAATTGAGCCTGAAATTTTAGTGGTTTTAAGTTCAAATCCATAACCAAGATCCATAATTAAATGTCTTATTTCACTTAAAACCTGAAAAGAGAAAGACCAAGTGATAGCCAAAATAATAAATTTTCCTACTAATGAATTCAATAACAAACTAATTGTTTCATATTTGCTTTCACCAAGCAAAAGTAGTGACACCCATAAACAAATCAATGTAATTACAGCTATGTTAATAATTCCTGTAATTCTGTGAGTGATTGATACTAAAGATGAGATATGCCACCTATAAATTTGAATATGAGGAGATAATGGGCTTTTATTTTCCATAAAAGTTATTTTTAACTAATACTTCAGCTATTTCTACTGCGTTCAAAGCCGCGCCTCGAAGTAAATTATCCGAAACAATCCATAAATTTAATCCATTTTTAACAGTTTTATCCTCCCTTATTCTTGAAATAAAAGTTTCATTTCTACCTTCAGCCTCAAGAGGAGTTGAATATCCTCCATCAGTTCTTTTATCAATTACTTTGCAGCCATCAAAATTATCTAAAGCTTTTTTTACTTCTATTAAAGAAAAAGGTTTTTCAAATTCGATATTTACTGACTCAGAGTGAGAAACTAAAACAGGTATTCTAACACACGTTGCTGTCAAATTTATATTATCGTCTAAAATTTTTTTAGTTTCGTTAGTCATCTTAAGTTCTTCTTTTGTATAACCATTTTCAGAAAAGACATCTATATGAGGAATAATGTTAAAGGCTATTTGTTTAGTAAAATTTTTAGACTCAATACTGTGTGACCCTGACTCTGGACTAATATAATTTTCTAAAAATTTATTAGATTGATCGATCAATTCGTCCATTGGTGCTTTGCCACCTCCAGAAACTGATTGATATGTTGAAACTACTATTCTTTTAATTGTAAATAAATCATGTAATGGTTTTAGAGCTATAACTAGTTGAGCTGTTGAACAATTAGGATTTGCAATAATATTTTTTTTGATGTTATTTAATGCATCAGAATTAACTTGTGGCACTATTAGAGGAACGTCAGGATCCATTCTATAATGACTTGAGTTATCTATAACCAAACAACTTTTCGCTGCTTTATCAGCAAACTTTTCAGAAATTTTTCCTCCTGCTGAAAAAAAGGCAATTTTTACTTTTGAAAAATCAAAACTTTCCAAATTAGAAACTGTATAATCCTTATTTTTAAAGGAAATTTTTTTTCCAACACTTTTAGATGATGCAAGTAAATATAAATTATCAATAGAAAGTTCTTTTTTTTCAAGAACTTCTAATATTTTTCTACCAACATTTCCTGTTGCCCCAACTATCGCAATATTCATGATGTAAGTTTTATACTAGATGAAAGGCAAATCGCAAACTTTAAGAGCTAAAGTTTTGCCCTCAATTTTAAGTGTCCCAGTCTCAGAACCTTTACAAAAAGGCTCTTTTATCATCGCAATACCAATAACTTTTTTAAAATGAGGTGAATAACACGCAGATCGAAGTTCTCCAATTAAATTTCCATCAACACTCATAATATCAATTGAGCCCGTTAAGCTAATATTGTTTGTTTCAATTTGCACTCCCATTAACTTTCTTTTTATTCCATTTGATTTAATTTTTTTTAAATTTTCTTTACCTAAAAAAATTATATCTGAGTCTAGATTTACATATTTTTCAAAACCACATTCAAAGGGGTTATCATTGTTATCAAAATCATTTCCATAAGAAAGAAGACCGCTTTCAATTCTTTCAATAAGATTTGGGCAACCAGGTTTTACATTAAAATCTTTACCTATTTCAAAAAGATGATCATATAAATCTTGACCAGATAGCGTGTTTTCAACATAAACTTCATAACCACCTTGTTTTGACCAGCCTGATCTTGCAATTAAATGTTTTACACCTCTAAAATCAAAATAATCAAAACTAAAAAATTTTAATTCTGTAATTGATTTACCAAAAACTTTTTCCATCAATCCAAATGATTTGGGACCTTGTATTGCTATTATATCAACCTTTGGTTCAAAAATTTTTACGTCAAATTTTTTTCCTGATGCAAGTCCTTTTGCATAAAAAATAACATCAGAGTCTGCAATAGAAATCCACCATTTATCTTCTGCTAATTTTAAAATAACTGGGTCATTAATTAAATTACCACTATCATCAATTATTGGACAATAATAACACCTTCCAATTTTAGATTTTGTCAAATCTCTACATGTCATTAATTGAACAAGCTTAGCTGAGTCTTTTCCAGAAATTTCAACTTGTCTTTCTGCTGCTACATCCCAAACTTGAACATCTTTTTTTAAATGATGATAAGAGTCTTCGATAGATCCAAAAGCAGCTGGTAATAGCATATGATTGTAAACTGTATAAGCTGTTACACCTTGTTTTTCTATTCTTGAAGTATAAGGAGTGCTTCTTAATCTTCTAGATTTTGCTATTGAATAATTTTTCATTTATTTAAAAATTCCAAAATCTTTTCTCGCATTTCAAAAGCTTTTTCAATCATAATCATATGTCCAGATCCTTTAATTATATGGGTAGTTGAATTTTTGACTAAATTTGCAAATTTTTTTCCACTTTCTAAATTAGCCATCTTGTCTAGTTCTCCCAATATAAACATAGCTGGACAATTTATAGCTTTGGCAGCATCAGAACCATTTTGATAATTATTACAGGCAATAAGATCAACCGCTAAAATTTCTCTGATGTCCCTGGGTGATTGGATTATTCTTTCAACTGGATTTCCACCAATAAATTTTTTTGAACCTTCATATCCCCACTTCATCATTAATTTTACAGCATTAGAGTCTCCGTTTGTTGCTAGATCAATGAGATCTTTATGAACAGGCATTCGATAAGAGCCCCCAACAAAAACTATCTTTTTTAATCTATCTTTGTATTTAAATGAATATTCTAAAGCTTCTAGACAACCTTGAGAATGACCTACAAGAATTATATTATCCAATTTTAATTCTATAAATACTTTTTCCAGCCACTCAGTAATTTTTTCAATAGTATCAATAGATGGACCGTCAGAATTTCCATGCCCTGGTAAATCAATTGATAAAACATTAAAATTTTTATTTGAAAAAAATTGTTCGGTTAGAGACCAAACAATGTGTGAAAG
>Ga0222719_10000085_pt1 | contig 88125 bp, 75 predicted proteins | sample C33_34DmetaG_FD_165039 | JGI IMG/M metagenome (GOLD analysis project Ga0222719, IMG submission 165039) | Estuarine water microbial communities from San Francisco Bay, California, United States - C33_34D | ecosystem: Environmental > Aquatic > Marine > Unclassified | place: USA: California... | reverse complement strand
CACATCAGCATGTTCGGCCGGTTGTCCAACATCCATGATTACGGTTGATCGTCCAGATGAAAATCGCAAAAAACCGCTATAGGGGGCTTGTTGCAACAGTTTGCCTTTTTGCCCTGCGCGCGCCAGCGTTTCTTCGATGATCTCAGGATCGGAAAGGCCGGCACCGTTAAAGCGGGCAAATTGCCCATCAGCATGACGCCACATGCGGCAGATTGCGCCCATTTTGGCAATGGTTGTATCAAGCCAAGCAAGCTGTTCAAGCTGGTTTGCAATGCCGCTGTTCCGAATTTCGATCAGGTCGCGCATGATGGCTAGATGCCTGTCAGGCATACGGCTTTTATGGCCGCCATCAGCATGAATCATACCGTCAATCAGCGGCACCAGAAATTCCATCAGATTATCAAGGTCGCTGGCCTCGGCACCAAGTGCGGCCTCGGCAATGATCAGCCCGCGTAACGCGCCAACGCGGGCATCATGATTATAGAGCCGCTTCCAATCAATCGCCAAACAGCGTGCCTGCAACCCGATTGAGTCGCTAATTTGCTGCTGGAATGTTTCATCGGCAGAACTGCCATACCAATCATAGCAAAAAACCAGATTTGCCAGACGTTTTCCCATGGTATCAGGTTGCCAGCTTTTGGCGTTCCAGCGACCATTGACCTTAAGCCAGTTGCTGATCAGGCTTCGCGCCCGACTGCGTGCCTGACTGCCACCAAATGTGCGTAAATCACGAAGCCACTCAAAATCGTCAAAGCCGTCACTGCTGATCCGCCAGCTGGAACCGCTGGTCATAATTTGCGATCCCTTGCTTGCCGCGCCGCGCCAATGGTCGGAATAGCCGGTGATGATCACATTTGGCTTGCTGCCGCGCAAACTCCACAAAAACAGGCCTGTGTGCCGGAATAGCTGTTCAAGCTTGCCAACACGCCATGAGTCAGGATTTTTGCCGCGCTTCGCCATTACTGCCTGTCGTTTGTCACGATTACGAAATGAATGCGTTCCCGCTTATTCTAAAGACATTAACCGCGCGATGAAAAAACCATCAACCCCGCCAATATCAACATAGTCGCTTGGCAGGATGCGGATACAGCCTGTTTCGGTGATTGATTTGGCAAAGATGCCAGCCTGATCAGCGGTAATGGGGTCAATGCCAAAGCGCCCATCAGCAGCATCAATGACCGCACTGATGATGTCTTCACCTTCTTCGGGTTGTAATGAACAGGTGGCATAGACCATGCGGCCACCCGAACGAAGCCAGCCAAGCGCATTTGTTACCAGATCCCATTGGATTTGCTGCAAGGCAATAATGTCTTCGGCTTCGCGCTGGTTCAAAATATCGGGCCGCCGCCGCACCGTGCCGGTTGCCGAACAAGGCGCATCGACAAGAACCGCATCAACCGGCGCATCGGGGCTGTAGCTGGCCCCATCGGCAAGCACAAGATCAGCCGGTAGTTTCAGGCGTTTCAAATTGCGCCGTAACCGATCGAGCCGTTTGCGGCTGTTGTCAATCGCGGTGACGCGGCCACCAGCGGCAATCAATTGCGCGGTTTTGCCACCTGGCGCGGCGCATAAATCAATTACGGCTTCGTCCTTGACGATATTTAACAGGTGAGCTGGCAAGGCAGCGGCGGCATCTTGCACCCACCATGCGCCTTCATCGAAACCCACTAGTAAAGATGGGTCGCCATCAAATTCACGGCGCAGGCTGTGATTGCCAATCAGGCGGGCGTCAAGCTTGTCCGCCCATCCTGCAGCATCATCTTTGACGGAAATATCAAGCGGCGGTGGCAGCATGGCAAGATCGGCAATGGCGGTGGTGGCTTCCTCACCCCAATAATGCCGCCAGCTTTGTTGCAGCCAGCTTGGCAGATTATCCATATGGCTGGTCGCTTCAAACAAGGCCTCGCCTTCACGCGTAAGGCGGCGCATGACCGCATTGGCTAGCCCGCACAACCGGTCAAATCCGGTTTGGCGCATCAGCTCGACCGTGCTGTCAACGGCGGCATGCGCCCCTGTTTTCAACAGCAAAAGCTGCGCTGCGCCCATCAGCAGGATAAGATTGGCATTGGCTTGTGCACCAAAGGGTTTGCGCGCAACAAGCGGGGCAAGCACGCGTTCCAACTGGCCGCGATGGCGAAGGCTGGTTGTCGCCAGCAAACGAACAAAACGGCGATCACGATCTTCTAATTTGGGTAAGTCATGATTGGATGAAAGCGCCTTATCAAGCTGGATGCCTTCATCAACGGCGACCAGAAGATCATAGACGATACGGCGGCTTGTCAGCGATGTTGGAACGGCTTTTTTCGGAGCTGACTCTGGGCGCTTGCCTGCTGGCTTTGCCGGTTTGCCGCCGGTCTTTGCCCGCGATGCGGCGTTGGCTGTTTTATCGCCAGTCGGGCGCGGGGCTGGCCGATTGTTATTTGCCGATGATTTTCCCGAAGATGGTTTGCCCCCCGAAAATGATTTTCCCGAAGATGGATGATCGGCGGCTTTATGCTCGCCGCGGTTTGCTGGCCGCGGCTTTGCGGCGCGTTTCGGCGTTTCCAAACGCAAAAGCGGCTTGTCGAGGCGGGTCTGTGTCGATGGGGTTTTGCGATCAGGCATTGAAAATTCCGATGGTTCATCTGCATAAAGCGGCTGATGACTTGTTTTTGGGCGTTTAAAGGGGCATATACCCAATTATGGAAAGAGACAAGAAAAACACGCCCGCAGCGGCCGTTGAACCGATCGATAAAACCGCGCAAAATAGTGATAATCTGCCGGAAAAGGCGGTTGATGGTGAAATGCCACCCGAGGTGAATGGCCCCAAAGGACCCGAGCCAACGCGCTATGGCGATTGGGAACAAAAGGGACGTTGCACCGATTTTTAAGCCATATGGTTTTGGCGGGATCGGGTTTCCGGTCTGTCAGCTAGCAAATGAGGCGTTGTGATGACACGGGTGAAATCTGGCATATTGGTAAGTGCGGCGCTTCGGCACGCCAGCGCGAATTTTATTGATTGCGTTCTGGCGCGCCGCGGCGACGCCGATGCTGGTGCCATTTTTGTGCATATTGATGCGCTTGACGGGCGTCATAAATTACTGGCGCGAAGCCTTGATTTTGAAGGCAATTACGCGTGGCAAATCATCACCAGCACCGAATGGGTAGATGGCGAAACCGCCACAAGCCGTCTTGCTGCTGAAACGAAGATGGATCACGATGCCTTTATTATTGCGATATCTGACGCCAAGGCGCGAAACCCGTTTGACGCGCTGTGAGTTGGCTTTAGCTGGTTATGTGCGATGCGCCAATACCGTAATTGCTCCCTAGAAACGATGTCAAATCCGATATATTTTTCAGTAACATGCGACAACTTTATATGCTGCAATGGCAATCAGCACTTTCCATCAAAGAAATCCAAAGAAAGTAATAGATGTCAGATACATATCAGATTGATGAAAATAGTTTTCAACCGATAGATGGCGAGCGTCTACGCAACTCTGAACAAGTAAGCCACAAGCCAAAGGTGCTTCTTTTATATGGCTCTTTGCGAGAACGCTCATTTAGCCGGCTAATGACCGAAGAGGCTGCGCTCGTTTTATCCAAGCTAGGGGCTGAAACAAAAACATTTAATCCAACTGGACTGCCGTTACCGGATGATGCTGAACCAACACATCCTAAAGTTGCCGAGCTTCGAGATTTAGTCAGTTGGAGTGAGGCAATGGTTTGGTGTTCCCCTGAAAGGCACGGCGCAATGACCGGCATAATGAAAGCGCAAATTGACTGGATTCCGCTGTCTCTTGGCGCTGTCCGCCCGACACAGGGGAAAGTCTTGGCGGTTATGCAGGTTAATGGAGGTTCACAAAGCTTCAACGCGGTTAACCAGATGCGGATATTGGGGCGTTGGATGCGGTGCGTAACCATCCCAAATCAATCGTCAGTGCCAAAGGCATTTCAACAGTTTGATGAAAATGACCGAATGAAGCCATCGGCATTTTACAACAGAATGGTCGATGTGATGGAGGAGTTGATGAAATTCACACTATTGACCCGTTCTTGTTCAGATTATCTTACGGATAGATATAGCGAGCGTGTCGAAACGGCGGAAAAACTTATTGCCCGTGTCAACGCCACTGATTGACGCTATATGTTTGTCAATTCTTTCGGCATTAACTGCGCCTAATCGTCTCAGCCGCAGCCCGCAAAGCTGCGATATAGGCTTGCCCGCCCGCAGGTGACGACGTCCACCTTAGCCTTGCTCGAGCAAAGTTTGAGATGCATTAGAATCATCAGCTTTTGCGATGGCGCATTTCAATCGGTTATCGCACGGGACAAGTTTGACCGCGTTTTAGACCAATGCTCAGCGTCACTCTTTGATGAAAATGTTTTGGACTGTGAGTGTTGGAATTTTCTACCTCGGCGGCGAATTGCTGCCATTAATTGGTGCTATGGTTAAATCGTCACAAATCTGTTAGGTAATAAATTGCTATTATGTGACATTTTGTGACAAGTCACTTTGAATGCTACATGTAATAATTTTGTTAAGTGCTGAAACTTATGAAGAAAAATACCGACAGCATTGACCGCCGCCTTTGTGTTGCACCGATGATGGATTGGACTGACCGGCATTGCCGTGTCTTTCACCGCCATCTTGTGCCTGATGCGTTGCTGTTTACCGAAATGGTAACCGCTGAGGCGGTTATTCATGGTGATCTTGACCGGCTTCTTGGCCATGATGAAATCGAACATCCGCTGGTGCTTCAGCTTGGTGGCAGCCAGCCCGACCGTCTGGCGATGGCGGTTGAACGCGCTGCCGACAAGGGGTTTGCCGAAATTAACCTGAATGTTGGCTGCCCATCTGATCGGGTGCAATCTGGCCGGTTTGGCGCCTGTTTGATGGCCGAACCACAATTGGTGGCCGATTGCTGTTCGGCGATGATGGCGGCAAGCGATTTGCCGGTTACGGTTAAATGCCGCATTGGCATTGATGATATGGACCCTGAAGCGGGGCTTGATCAATTTGTTGATCGGGTTGCAGATGCTGGGGTTAGAATATTCTATCTTCACGCCCGCAAAGCATGGCTAAAAGGCCTAAGCCCAAAGGAAAATCGTGACATTCCGCCGCTTGATTATGATCGTGCGCGCCGTCTTGCCATGCGCCGTGATGATCTTGGGGTGATCTTGAATGGTGGGTTGGAAACCAAAGCGCAAATCGCCACTGAAATTACCGGTTTTGCCGGGGTGATGCTTGGCCGTGCCGCCTATCGCACGCCATATGTTTTGACCGAAATCGCCAATGATGTTTTTGGCGCAACCCCGCCAAGCCGTCGCCAAGTGGCCGAAGCCATGGCCGATTATGCCGATCGGATGATGGCCAATCAGGTGCCGCTTCACAGCATAACACGGCATATGTTGGGGCTTTATGCAGGCCAACGTGGTGCCAAACATTGGCGTCGCCAATTGGGGGAACAGGCGCGGCTTGCCGATGATGGTGGCGGGTTTATTCGCAAGGCCGCCGATGAATGCGAAATTCTGGCAGCACGGTTGGCCGCATAGTTGAAATCACGTTGGGATCGCGTTGGATTCGCGTTGGATTCACGTGGGATTTAAGGTAAATGATGGGGCGTCGCCGTCATGCTTGGCGATAACTGTCCGGCAATATCTCGATGTTTGGTAATATCTCGCTTTTTTAGAATTTTTGAAATGATTGGATGATGAAACATGAATGATCAGACCCCGTCGGGCAAAACCAAGGACGATGAGACCCCGCCATCAAATGGGCGGCGCATGCTTCTTGATTTTGGCCCACTTTTGCTGTTTTTCGGTGCCAATTATCTTTATAGCGACCTGATGTTCAGTGTGAAGGTGTTGGTGGTGGCAACGATTGTGTCGCTTGCGGCAAGCTGGGTTCTTGAACGCCGGATTCCGATGATGGCGGCATTTGGTTGTGCGGCGCTGGTATTTTTTGCCGGATTGACCCTCTATTTCGACAATGAATTATTCATCAAGATCAAACCGACAATCCTGACTTTGATGTTTGCGGCGGCGATTGCTGGCGGGCGTGCCATGGGCCGTAACCCGCTTGCCGCGATTATGGGATCGCAGGTCAAGCTAACCAATGATGGCTGGCGGATCATGAGCTGGCTATGGGTGGCGATGTTTGTCTGTTCGGCGCTTGCCAATGAAATTGCCTGGCGAACCCTTAGTACCGATTCATGGGTGACTTTCAAGGTGTTTGGCCTGACTGGTATTTCGCTTGGCTTTGTGATGCTAAGCTTGCCGATCATCCAAAAACATCAGATCAATGATCAATGACCATGATCATTTTTGATGATGAAATATGACAAAATACGACCTTTTGTCGATCCAAGCACAAATTCAGTCGTCTTGACTTTACATTCAATAAGACAGTTTCTCCAAAACTTTTGATAATGGGTTTGAATTAACGCCTATTGCCTTGTCACATTTTGGATTGTCAGATTTAGATTTGGCACTAGACTGCGACGCTGAAATGTCTAGGATCCGGCGGAAGGCTGGACTTACATGATTGCACGCAAAGACGCGTCGATGAAAAGGAATGATCATGGCTGATGAAGATGAAATTATCCTAGCTGATTTGGACGATGATGAACTTGTCCAGCAGATGCATGACGACCTTTATGACGGCATGCAGGATGAGATTGTTGAAGGCGTCAATATTCTGCTTGAGCGGGGTTGGACACCTTATGAGGTTTTGACCAAAGCGCTTGTCGAGGGCATGACGATTGTCGGCATTGATTTCCGCGATGGTATTTTGTTTGTTCCCGAAGTCTTGATGGCAGCGAATGCGATGAAGGCTGGCATGGGTATTTTGCGGCCGTTGCTTGCTGAAACAGGCGCACCACGGGTTGGCACGATGGTGATCGGCACGGTCAAGGGTGATATCCATGACATTGGCAAAAACCTTGTTTCGATGATGCTTGAAGGTGCTGGTTTTGACGTGATTGATCTTGGGATCAATAACCCGGTCGAAAACTATCTTGATGCGCTGGAAAAACACAAACCCGATATTTTGGGCATGTCAGCCCTTTTGACAACAACAATGCCTTATATGAAAGTTGTTGTTGATGCGTTGGTCGAAAAAGGAATCCGTGACGATTATATCGTTCTTGTCGGCGGCGCGCCGTTGAATGAGGCCTTTGCCGAATCAGTTGGTGCCGATGCCTATTGCCGTGATGCGGCGGTTGCGGTGGAAACAGCCAAGGAAATGATCAAGGCTAAATTGGAACGTGAAAAAGCAGCTGGCTAAATCGGAACAGCCAGCACGCCTACAGATCATTGCTTGTGGGGCGTTGGCGCGTGAATTGCTGGTGCTGATCGATCAATTGCCGGATGGCGCGGTTGCCTTAACCTGTCTTCCGGCATCTTGGCATAATCACCCTGAAAAGATTGTCCCTGGCGTCAAACGGAAAATTGCGGCTGCCCGTCGTGCCGGAATGGATATTGCCGTTGCTTATGGTGATTGTGGCACGGGTGGCGCGCTTGATCACCTTCTTGAGGCGGAAAATATCCCCCGCATCGCTGGGCCACATTGTTATGAGATGTTTCTTGGCAAACCCGAATTTGACGCCGAAATGGAAACCGCGCTTGGCACGTTTTTCCTGACCGATTACATGGTTCGCCATTTTGAACGGATTGTGATGAAAGGCATGGGGCTTCGCCGGCACCCGCAATTGCGCGACATGTATTTTGCGCATTATACGCGGGTTCTTTATATTGCCCAAACCGAATCTGAATCGCTTCAGGAAAAGGCGCGCCAAGCGGCAATCGAACTTGGGCTAGACTACGAGTATCGCTATACAGGCTATGGTGATTTTAACGGATTTTTACACAAGCTGGCGTGAGATAAGCACATAATCTCAAGCATGGTATTTTTCAAAGGAGCGCCGTGATGGCAAATCTGATTACCCTTTATTGGCGCGATATTCCGGCGCAGGTGATTGCTGAGCGCGGCCGTGGCCGCCAGCGTGAGCAGGCCAAAGTTGAATTGCCACGGCGCTTTTCAATTGCCATTGACGCGGCAGCGATGCGCGATGGTGCAGATTCGACCGATGATTATCTTGCTGAGTGGCGACGCTCAGAGCCAGCGCCATGTGGTGAAGATCTTGACGCCGAAGCGGCAGCGCATGCGGCGGCGCTTGATGCCGAATATACGGCTGATCGCGTTCGGGCATTGGTGGAAAATGGTGGTAAGGCCGCCGAGTAAGGCATCTTAAGCGCGGATCAGTCTGACGATGTCGTAATCGGCAAATTGTAAGACGTTGGCAAGCCATCTTGTTTCGGATCAAGCGGCCATTCTGCCCAGCATTAGGTCAATGGAAATTAGCGTGAACCCTGCCAGCGTGAACCCTGCCAGCGTGAATGGGGTGAAGATGGGTAAAATGAGGATTGATATGATAGCGAATATCCAACAGATCCAGCAAGCAGCGCAAGGGTGGTCAATCGAGGTAACGCCAGCAGGTGCCACTAAAATTGACAGTTTTGCCGCTTGTCTTGCACCTAAAACGACCGTCAATGTCACCTTTCTGCCCGGAACCGACCCGATGGACACCGTGGCGGTCACAAAGCGGTTGCATAATGAAGGCATGAAAGCGGTACCACATCTAGCCGCACGTTCGTTAAAAGATGTCGATCAACTTGATGGGTTGCTTGCAGCTTACCGCGCCGAAGCTGGCGTCGATGAGGTTTTGATCATTGGCGGCGGTGTCGACAAGCCGGTTGGCGCATTTGATAATTCAATGCAGATTCTGGAAACCGGTCTGTTGCAAAAACATGGCATCATGCGTGCCGGTGTTGCTGGCCATCCCGAAGGCAGTCCTGATATCAGCGATCTTGAAATTGCCGATGCGCTTGCCGCCAAAAATGCCTTTGCCAAACGCGAAGGGATGAAGCTTTATATCGAAACACAATTCTGTTTCGAGGCACCAATTGTGTTGGATTGGGAAAAGCGCGTTCGCGCTGCGGGCAATGAATTGCCAATTCGGATTGGCATTCCGGGGCCAGCAACGATCAAAACGCTGTTCCGCTTTGCCCAAATTTCCGGGATTGGCCCGTCAATGCGATTTATTTCAAAACAGGCGCGCAATGTCGCAAAATTGATGACCGTTCAATCGCCGCATATGCTGTTATCTGACTTGGCATATGGCATGGCGCATGATCCTGATTGCCTTATTGAGCATTTCCATTTTTACCCGTTTGGCGGATTTGGGAAAACCGCTGCCTATGCGAATGCAATTGCGGCAGGCGATATCCAGCTTTTGCCCAAAGGCGGGTTTGACGTTATCGGCACCGCGGCCTAAGGTGGCGGCATTCTTAGGAGCATTTTATGACAAAGACCCTTATTTCGTCGCATAAGCAGGAAATCACCATCGGCTTTGACTCGCCATTTTGTGTCATTGGCGAACGCATCAACCCAACCGGACGCAAGCTTCTTGCCGCTGAAATGGCCGCTGATGATTATTCGCGCGTGCTGTCTGATGCGTTAGCGCAAGTCGAGGCGGGTGCCACGATGCTTGATGTGAATGCTGGCATTCCGATGGCGGATGAGCCGGCCATTCTTGCCAAGGCCATTCAGCTTGTTCAAGAGGTGGTTGATGTGCCGCTGGCGATTGACAGTTCAATCGTTGCCGCGCTTGAGGCTGGCTTGTCTGTTTATAAAGGCAAGCCGCTGGTCAATTCGGTAACGGGCGAAGAAGAACGTCTGGAAGTTGTTTTGCCGCTTGTCAAAAAATATGGCGCGGCTGTTGTGGCGATTTCAAATGATGAAACCGGCATTTCCGAAGATCCAAATGTGCGTTATGAAGTTGCCAAGAAAATCGTCGAACGTGCCGCTGATTACGGCATCCCGCGTGAAGATGTTGTTGTTGATCCATTGATCATGCCGGTTGGTGCCATCAATATGGCTGGCCGGTCAGCGCTTGATCTGATCATTCGTCTTCGCAACGAATTAAAGGTGAATACAACTTGTGGCGCGTCAAATATTTCGTTTGGCCTGCCTAACCGTCATGGGATGAATGCCGCGTTTCTGTCAATGGCAGCGGGGGCCGGGATGACCTCGGCAATTATGAACCCGCTTCACGCCGAAGAAATGACTGGCATCATGGGCGCGAATGTGATGAACGGAAATGATCCAGAATGTCGTCGTTGGATTCAAAAATTCCGCGAACCTGTTGTGCCGGGTGAAGGTGGGCGCGAACGTCGCCAGACTCGCCGCCGCCGCAACGCTTAACCGTCGCAAATTGGTGGCAAGGTGATGAGCAAAAGCAAAGATGAAGCTGCCACAACATCCGATAAGGCAGCCACTGATCAGGTGAAAGTGGTGTTTACCCCATCTGGCCGGCAAGGGTATGTTCCAGTTGGAACGCCGGTTTTGACCGCGGCACGCCAGCTTGGTGTCGATATTGATTCGGTATGTGGCGGACGGGCCATGTGCGGCCGCTGTCAGGTCGATGTTGGCATTGGTGAATTTGCCAAACATGGTTTGAAATCGGGTGCCGATCATCTGGCTGCGGTAACGGCTGTTGAAACCCGCTATGCCGACAAGCGCGGCATGATTGATGGGCGGCGATTGTCTTGTCAGGCAAAATTACTAAATGATGCGGTGATTGATGTTCCGCCTGAAAGTCAGGTTCATAATCAACTTGTTCGCAAAGAGGCCGATGGCCGTTCAATCGAAATGGACCCGATTGTGCGTTTGTGTTTTGTCGAGGTGCGCGAACCCGACATGCATGAACCATCAGGCGATTTACGCCGCCTGATCGAAGCCTTAGAGGGGCAATGGCCAGATCGTGTGACGGGTGATATCACTTGTGATCTACATGTTATCCAGCGGTTACAGCCGGTTCTGCGTCAAGGTAAATGGCATGTAACAGTGGCGCTTCGTGACGGGCACCAGATTGTGGCCATTTGGCCCGGCCTGAAGGACCAGATTGCCGGTGTTGCCATTGATGTGGGGTCGACCACCATGTCGGCGCATCTGTGCGATATGGTCACTGGTACGGTGCTGGCCTCAACCGGGGCGATGAATCCGCAAATCAGATTTGGTGAGGATTTGATGAGCCGCGTATCATACGGCATCATGAATCCGGGCGGTGCGGCCGAAATGACCAAGGCGGTGATTGCCGGATTGCAAACGCTGATTGATGGTGCGGCAAAACAGGCTGGCTTGAGTGGTGAAGATATTGTCGAGCTGGTTTTGGTTGGCAATCCGGTGATGCATCACCTTCTTCTTGGCATTGATCCGGTTGAACTGGGCGGGGCGCCTTTTGCCTTGGCGGTTGATGCGGCGATGGATGTTCGGGCGGCTGAATTAGGTCTTGCCATTAATCCGGGTGGGCGGGTTTATATCCTGCCATGCATTGCTGGTCATGTTGGGGCTGATGCGGCGGCTGTGGTGCTTGCCGAAGCGCCGCAAAAGGCCGACGAAATGACCCTGATCGTTGATGTTGGCACCAATGCCGAAATTGTTGTTGGCAACAAGGATCGTTTGTTAGCGGCATCATCGCCAACCGGCCCTGCCTTTGAGGGGGCGCAAATTTCATCAGGCCAGCGCGCCGCGCCAGGGGCGATTGAACGGATTCGCATTGACAAGGACACGCTTGAGCCAAAATTCCGCGTTATCGGTGTTGATCTTTGGTCGGATGAAGATGGGTTTGATGCGGCGGTTGAAAAAACCGGTGTGACCGGCATTTGCGGATCGGGAATCATCGAGGTGCTTGGCGAGATGTATCTTGCTGGAATCATCACGATGGATGGGGTGATTGATGGCAGCAAGGCGGCGCAAAATAGTCGGATCGAAGCTGATGACCGCACCTTTTCCTATCGCATTACCGATACGGTTAGCGTGACGCAAAATGATGTTCGGGCAATCCAGCTTGCCAAGGCCGCGCTGTATGCAGGGTTCCGCCTGTTGATGGATAAAATCAATATTCGCAAGGTTGACCGTGTTGTTTTGGCCGGGGCGTTTGGCACGCATATTGACCCGAAATATGCGATGGTTTTGGGCATGATACCTGACTGTTTGCTGGCCAATGTGCGGGCGGCAGGCAATTCAGCCGGTGCGGGGGCGCGGATGGCCTTGTTGAATCAGGCCGCACGCCGCGATATTGAAGCGGTTGTCAGGCAGATTGAAAAAATTGAAACAGCGGTCGAAGCGTCATTTCAAGACCATTTTGTCAAGGCAATGGCGATACCGCATAAAAGCGACCCCTATGTCAATCTGGCAGCGGCAGTTGATTTGCCCGTACGGATTCTGACCGATGAAGATGCACCGGCGCTGGCGGGTGGCAGGCGTCGCGGCGGGCGGCGACGCTAGGAATTTTCCATTTCGGATGTTTCCATTCCGGATGTTGCTATTCTGAGGTCTTTGGGCTTGCATGCGTGCCAGATTGTAATATGGCAAGCTGTTCTGCCGTGGTTTTGGCCTTGCGCCAGCTCGCATAATTCAGCCAGCCAAGGCAAATGACGGCAAAGCCGTAACTGCCCCAAATATAGTTTCCAAAACCGCCCATATCGAAAAATTCAGCCATTAGTCGCCTCCCGGGCGAAGCATCAGCGCGGCAAGGCGGCGTTCGGTCAAAAGCGCGCGCATCCGCAAAATCACCAGAATGGCAAAATAGGCATGGGCGGCAATAAGCGTAAGAATCAGCGGTGTTAGCATTGATGAATCAATCGCTGGACCACCACTGCGAAGAAGGCTTGCCGGTTGGTGAAGCGTATTCCACCAATCAACCGAAAATTTGACAATCGGAACATTGATCATGCCAACAAGCGCCAATAGGGCGGCTGGGCGACTGCCGCGTTCGGCGCGGTCAAACCCGTTGGCCAAGGCAATAAAACCAAGATAGAAAAAGAACAGGATCAACATTGAGGTCAGGCGGGCATCCCAAACCCACCATGCGCCCCACATCGGTTTTCCCCATAACGCGCCTGTCACCAGCGTCAAAAGGGCAAAAACCGCCCCAACCGGGGCAATTGCCCGCGCGGCAATATCGGCAAGCGGGTGCCGCCAAACAACATAGAAAAGGCCGCACAGCCCCAGCCCAACATAGCCGAACAGGGCCAGCCATGCTGATGGAACATGAATATAGATGATGCGAACCGTATCGCCTTGCTGATAATCGGCAGGCGCAACAAACAGACCAAGATATAGACCGATTATACCGGTGATTACGCTAAGGATCACAAGCGGCAAAAGTAACCGATTGGCAATGCGCATGAAACGCGACGGATTGGCAAAATAATCAAACATAATGGCAAGATATATCCTGTTTTTCCGGTGGTGAAAAGATGCTCAATTGCTGAATGATGGCGTCCATTAATGTCAAAGACCGGTCTCGGTTTCGCCAATTTCCAAGGCACTTGCCGCGACCAGCGGTGCCAAGGCCAAAAGCAACGCAAAAACGGCACCTAAAAGCATTAGATGCGGGCTGATGATGCCACGATCACTTTGCGAGGCAAGCGTGCCGAAAATCAGCAATGGCACCGCCAGCGGCAGGATCAATAAAGCCATCAATGCGGTGCCGCGCCGCGCCCCTTCGGCAAGGGCTGCGCCAATCACGCCAAGAAGGGTCAATCCCATGCTGCCAATCAATAAGGCGATTAAAAGGGGTGGCCATTGCTGCAACGGAATATTCAGCATCATTGCCATTAACGGGGTCATGATCAAAAGCGGTAATCCGGCGGTAAGCCAATGCGAAATGGCCTTGGCGAGCGCATACCAGCCTAACCCCAGCTGGCTAAGGGCGATTTGATCAAGCCAGCCATCGCGAACATCTTGGGCAAATAGCCGATCAAATCCGGCAAGAATGGCAAGCAGCGCCGCAATCCAAATCACCGGCACGCCAAGCGGATCAAGAACCGAGGCATTGGCCCCAATCGCCAATGGGAAAAGCGCAATGATGATCACAAAAAAGACCAGCATCACCCCAAGATCTTGGCGGTTCTGCCATGCGATCAGAAGATCACGTTCGATTTGTGCAAAAAACGGTTTCATGTCACCAGCCCGGGCAAATGCAATGATCGCGGCTTTGCCGCCGCGGCAAAATCAAGATGCGTTGCTGCCAGCACCATGCCGCCAGCCATCGCGTGTTTTTGTACAATATCGTCAAGAATGCGGCTTGATGCCTGATCTAGGCCGGCATTGGGTTCGTCCAAAAGCAAGAGGCTGTCAGCCGGTGCCAGCGCCAATCGGGCAAGTGCTAACCGGCGGCGCTGGCCGCGTGATAAAACCCGCACCGGCAGATCGGCAAACCGGTTGGTGGCAAAGCTGGATAGCGCTGTATCAATGGCAGTTTCTGTTGTCAAAAACCCATTAATTTTCGCCCAGCCAGTCAGATTTTCCCGCCCGCTAATAGCGCCTGACAACCCATCAGTATGACCAACATAAATAATTGGCACCGGGCAAGCGATGTGACCACCCGCCGCGGGAAGGCGGCCAGCGATGGTACGAAGCAGGGTCGATTTTCCAGCCCCGTTCGGACCGGTCAAACAGCAAATATCGCCAGCATTTTGTTGATGTGACAAATTGCTAATGACCATAACCATGCCGCGAAGCACGCTTAGCTGGTTGATCTGCAGGGAATGATCTGCCGTGTTTGGCGCTGCTTTGCGTGCCGTTTTTATGTGGTCATTATTTGTCATAGTCACTATCTAGCCGCGCTTGCCCCTTTGGGTCTAGGGGCTTTGGTGTCGCAATGTCATTTTCGCCCCGTGAATAGCCCCGTGAATAGCCGCGTGAACCGCCGCGTCAAAAGGCGTAAATACCCTCTGGAAACTTCGCGTTATTTTGGCTATAACAAGGGCTGACCACTTTGAGGCACCCCTCGAGTTGGCCGTTTCATTTTATTGTAGGGTTCGACCTTGAAAAGGAGAACGCCATGTCAGAGACATTGCGCGATGCATGCCGTGCCAGCCTAGATGCAGCCGGAAAAACATATCATTATTATTCGCTTGCCGCGCTGGCAAAGACCTATCCGGCGCTGGAAAAGCTGCCTTATTCGTTGAAAGTTCTGCTGGAAAATCTGCTTCGCAATGAAGATGGCGGTTCGGTCACCAAGGCCGATATCGAAGCATTGGCAAATTGGGCGGATAACGGCCAGAAGGGCGAGATTGCCTTTCGCCCGTCGCGGATTCTTTTGCAAGATTTCACCGGTGTTCCTGCTGTTGTTGATTTGGCGGCGATGCGTGATGCCATGCAGACGATTGGCGGCAACCCTGAAAAAATCAATCCATTGTCACCGGTTGATCTGGTGATTGACCATTCGGTCATGGTTGATCATGCTGGCGGCAAAGACGCTGCGGCGAAAAATGTTGCGTTGGAATTTTCGCGCAATAAGGAACGTTATGAGTTTTTGCGCTGGGGTGCAGGCGCGTTTGATAATTTCCGCGTTGTGCCACCAGGAACCGGCATTTGCCATCAGGTCAATCTTGAATTTTTGTCGCAAACCGTTTGGACGCGCGACGAAGATGGCAAAACCTATGCCTATCCTGACTCAGTTGTCGGCACTGACAGTCACACAACAATGGTCAATGGTCTTGCCGTTCTTGGCTGGGGTGTTGGCGGTATTGAAGCCGAAGCGGCGATGCTTGGTCAGCCAATCTCGATGCTGGTACCAGATGTCATTGGCTTCCGCCTTGACGGCAAATTGCCCGAAGGGGCAACGGCCACCGATTTGGTGCTGATGATTGTCGAGTCGCTTCGCAAACGCGGTGTTGTTGGCAAATTTGTTGAATTTTTTGGCCCGGGACTTGACCAGCTATCTTTGGCTGATCGTGCCACAATTGCCAATATGGCACCTGAATATGGCGCGACCTGTGGCTTTTTCCCGATTGACGAAGAAGCGATCAATTATCTTCGTCTGACCGGCCGTGATGATGATCGTGTTGCACTTGTTGAAGCCTATGCAAAAGCACAGGGCATGTGGCGCGAATCAAATGCGGCTGATCCACAATTTACCGATACATTGTCACTTGATCTTGGCGCTGTTGTGCCATCACTTGCCGGACCAAAGCGCCCCCAAGACCGTGTTGCTCTGCCTGATGTTGCCGCCTCGTTCGCCAGCACATTGGCCGACAGCACCGGCCGGTCAGCGCCAAAATCAGTTGCGGTTGCAGATGCCAATTATGAAATCGCTGATGGTGATGTGATGATTGCCGCGATTACATCATGCACCAATACCTCAAACCCATCGGTTTTGGTGGCGGCTGGTCTTGTTGCCAAGGCAGCGCATGAAAAGGGACTTACCGTCAAGCCGTGGGTGAAAACATCGCTTGCACCGGGAAGTCAGGTTGTATCAGCCTATCTTGATGCGGCTGGTTTGACCGAACATCTTGACGCGCTTGGCTTTAATACAGTTGGTTATGGATGCACAACTTGTATTGGTAACTCGGGCCCGCTTGACGAAGCGATTGTTAATGCCATTGACCAAAATGAGCTTGTTGTCAGCGCAGTTCTGTCAGGCAACCGAAATTTTGAAGGCCGGGTCAGCCCACATGCGGCGGCCAATTATCTGGCATCACCGCCATTGGTTGTGGCCTATGCGCTTGCCGGATCGGTTACTAAAGTATTGAGTGACGAGCCACTTGGTACGGATCAGGACGGCAATGACGTCTATCTAAAAGATCTGTGGCCAAGCAATGAGGATATCCGCAAAGTTGTTGATCAGGTTATTTCGGCCGAAATGTTCCGGTCACGCTATGCCAATGTGTTTGAAGGCACCAAGGAATGGCAGGCAATCAATACATCTGGCGGTCTTACCTATGATTGGAATGACGGCTCGACCTATGTTCAGAACCCGCCTTATTTCGAAGGGATGACCCGCGAAATTCCGGAAACAGCAAGTGATATTACCGGCGCGCGTATTCTGGCGCTTCTTGGTGATTCGATCACAACAGATCATATTTCGCCAGCTGGCGGCATTGCCCGCGATACACCGGCTGCTGATTTCTTGACCGACCATCAGGTTCGTCCGGTTGATTTCAACTCATTTGGCGCACGCCGTGGCAATCATCAGGTGATGATGCGCGGTACCTTTGCCAATATCCGGCTGAAAAACATGGCGGCTGCTGGAACAACAGGCGGATTTGCGCGTCATGTGCCATCGGGCGAGGTTGCACCGCTTTATGATGTTGCGTCACGCTATGCTGATGAAGGTACACCGCTGATCATTGTTGGTGGCAAGGAATATGGCACTGGTTCAAGCCGTGACTGGGCTGCAAAAGGCACCTGTCTACTTGGCATCAAGGCGGTTATTGTCGAGAGCTTTGAGCGGATCCACCGGTCTAATCTGATTGGCATGGGGGTTTTGCCATTGCAATTCCCAGCCGGTGTTAGCCGTGAAACCTTGGGCTTGACTGGCGATGAAGAAATCAGCCTGACCGGTCTTGCCAATGGGGTGACACCGGGCATGGCGGTCAAGGCGGTCTTTACCTTTGCCGATGGGCGAAGCGAAACAATTGACCTGTTGGCGCGTATCGACACCGATGGTGAGGCAACCTATTTCAAGAATGGTGGCATTCTTCAATATGTGCTTCGCCAGCTTGCAGCATAGCTAGCTGATTTTGATCAGCATAAAAAACAGGTAAGGGTCAAATCATCCTTGCCTGTTAGGTTGCAAAACCCTCGCCATGATCATCTCTGGCGGGGGTTTTTCATAATGGGTTTCGCTTATCACAAAAAAGGCGAGCTATTTGGCTGGATTTCCGTGGCTGGGGCTGCCTATAGTGGCAGGCACTAATTTTCTCCGGCGATACAGAAAAACCAGTTTCATATGTCGATTCATTCTTCGCAAAACCTGACACTGGTTCTTGGCCCGACCAACACTGGTAAAACCCATTTGGCGCTTGAACGCATGACCGGCTATGCCAGTGGCATGATTGGCTTTCCGCTGCGGCTTTTGGCGCGGGAAAATTATGACCGGCTTGTTCGCAAGCTTGGCGTTGGCAAGGTTGGGCTGCTGACAGGCGAAGAACGTATCTTGCCAGTCGGTGCGCGCTATCTTTGCTGCACGGTTGAATCGATGCCGCTTGATGCCAATGCCGATGCCGAACTTGCCAATCGCCGGTTTGACTTTGTCGCCGTTGACGAGGTGCAGCTTGCCGGTGATCGTGAACGCGGGCATGTTTTTACCGACCGGATTTTGCATGCAAGAGGGGCATTTGAAACCATGTTCATGGGGGCAGAAACGGCTGCGCCCTTGTTGAAGGCATTATTGCCTGACGCGAAATTCGAATTTCGTGATCGCATGTCGAGGCTTGCCTATGCTGGCCCGAAGAAACTAACCCGTCTTCCGCGCCGAAGCGCGATTGTTGCCTTTAGCGCGGCCGATGTTTACCAGATTGCCGAATTTGTGAAACGTCAACGCGGCGGCGCGGCGGTGGTGATGGGGCGGCTAAGCCCACGCACACGCAATGCGCAGGTCGAATTATATCAAAATGGTGATGTTGATTTTCTGATTGCCACAGATGCGATTGGGATGGGGCTGAACCTTGATCTTGGGCATGTGGCCTTGTCGGCTGATATGAAATTTGACGGGCGGCAAATGCGTAAGCTATTGCCATCGGAAATGGCACAAATCGCCGGTCGGGCTGGTCGTCACATGAATGATGGCAGTTTTGGCGTTACGGATGGATGTCACGCGCTCGAACCTGAGATGATTGATGCGATTGAACAGCATCGTTTTGCCCCGCTTCGGGCATTTTATTGGCGAAGCCGTGATCTTGCCTTTTCATCCATTGATCAATTGCTTGGCTCGCTTGAAGCACCGCCGCCATTGCCATTTCTGTTTCGCAAAGGTGATGCGCTTGACCATCAGGCGCTAACCGCGCTTGCCAGCCGCGATGACATTCGGAGTGCGGTGTCGGGTGCGCGTGATGTGCGCCTGCTGTGGGCGGTTGCGTCGATTCCTGATTTCCGGCAAAGCCTTCATGAAAACCATTATGACATGCTTGCCAATATTTTTCTAACGCTTGTGGCCAAAGGTGTGCTTGGCAATGATATGGTTGCAAAAGCGATGGCGCAGCTTGACCGGGTTGATGGCGATATTGATACATTAATGACGCGACTTGCGTATATTCGGACTTGGACATACATCACACACCGTTCTGACTGGACAGACAGCCCTATCGAGTGGCAGGATCGTTCCCGGTCAATTGAAGATAGGCTGTCCGATTGCCTGCATGGCAGGCTGTCCGAACGATTTGTGGATAAACGTGCCGCGCATTTGAGTAGAAGATTGAAGGAAACGAAAAATTTGATTGCCTCTGTAAAAGATGATGGCACGGTTCTTGTTGAAGGTGAGGAGGTCGGACGGCTTGACGGTTTTACCTTTCATCCGACGCTTGCCGATGGCGAAGATAAAGCTCCCATTCTAGCGGCTGCACGGCGCGGCCTCCCCGACGAGATTGAACGTCGGGTTCGTGCCTTTGTGGCATCGGCTGATCCGGCATTCCGGCTTGGCGCTGATGGCGTTGTGAAATGGCGTGAAGCCGAGGTTGCGCGACTTGTCAAAGGTGACGGTCTTTATGTGCCACGCCCCGAACTTGTGTCCAGTGATCTGTTATCAATCGATCAGACCCAGCGAATGGCGCAGCGTTTGGTGGGTTTCACCGCCGCACATGTCGAAACGATTTTAGGCCGGTTGATTGTTCTGGAAACACCTGATGCCGCACCTGTTGGCGATCATAAACCCAAAACAGAACTAAAATCAGCGGCAGTGCCAGCCGACGCGCCAATTACTGATGCGCCCGCTGATGCGCCTGCTACCGATGCGCCTGCTGCTGATGCGCCCCAAGATGTGGCGCAAACCAGCCTTAGCGGTGCTGCCAAAGGCATTGCCTTCATTCTTTATGAACGTCTTGGATCGGTTCCGACTGCCGAGATTGGCCATTTGATCCGTGCCATGCAGGAAAGCGATAAGCCGCGTTTGGCGCGTTTGGGGCTTCGGTTCGGCGTTGAAACTGTTTACATGCCCGAATTGTTAAAACCGGCACAGATTGAATTACGAAGCCTGCTTTTCAGCCTCGCCAATGGTGCCTTTTTTGAGGGGGCGCCACCACCGGCAGGGCGTGTTGCCATTGATGCAATTGCCGATGTTCCTGATGCCTATTGGTTGGCGGTTGGGTACCGGCGGCTTGGTCAGCGTGTGATGCGCGTTGACATGGTTGAACGTGTTGCGATGCTGGTTCGTGTTGCAGCACGCCAAGGCCAGTTTAAAATCGCTGAAGATATGCTGTCTTTGGCAGGGGCAACGCGCGAACAAATGGCGCTGATGCTGCTTGATCTTGGCTGTGTGATCGTTGGCGAAGAAGCGGTTGAAGATCCGGAAAAGCCAGCATTGCAGATTTTCGAGCGCAAGCGTAAGGCACGTCCACCGCGCAGCGATAAAGCACCAGCACCAAACCAGCGCCGTGGGGCCAAACCAAAAGATGATGGCAAAGCGCAAAATCGAAAGCCAAAACCGGCAGGTGGCAAGCCGCAATCTGGCCAACGCCGCCAAGCTGAAAAACAGCCTGATCCCAATTCACCTTTTGCTGTTTTGGCCGCTTTGAAAACAAAAGCCTAGGCCAATGAATGCTGGCGCGCCAGAAACAGTCATAAGGCTGGATAAATGGCTGTGGTATGCGCGTTTTTTCAAAACCCGAAGCGCCGCCAGTAAAGCCATTTCGGCAGGGCGTTTCCGGCTGGATGGTCAGGTGATGACAAAACCGCACCGCCAAGCTTTGTGCGGGCAGGTCTTGACCTTTGTTCAGGGCGATCGGGTGCGGGTGATTAAAGTTGTGGCGATTGGCACCCGCCGCGGGCCAGCGCCCGAAGCGGCATTGCTGTTTGAAGATCTGGCGCCGGTTGAGGCAACGCCGCGCAATGCGGCAAAAACCAAGCCGCCTGAATTCGAGGCGCGCGGCAAAGGCAGTGGACGACCAACAAAACGTCAGCGTCGGGAAACTGATCGGCTGAAAACAGGATTAGAAAGTGACGAGGATTAAATGTTAAATCAATTTTCTGAATGGGTTAAAGGGTTTTCAGATGGCGGCACGGCCGTGCCATGTGAGGATGAGGCCTTTGTAACCACCATTACCGCGCTTCTTGTCGAGGCAGGTATGGCCGATGGTGATCTTGACAATGCTGAACGCGACGGCATTCTGCATTTATTGACCGAACAGCTTGAGCTTGCGGATGATAAGGCAAAGACCTTTCTTGATGAGGCGATTGCGGCGCATGATTCGCGCATTGAAATTCACAGCCTCGTTCGCCAGATCCGTACCGAAACCGAAATGGATGACCGAATTATCATTCTGGAAATGATCTGGATGGTGGTGCTTGCCGACAAGCAGTTGGATTCGCATGAATCACAATTGATGCGGCGGCTTGCCGGATTGTTATATATTGACGATGTGCAATCGGGAATGGCGGCAAAACGCGCACAAAACCGTCTTGGTCTTGCCGATTAGCCGCATCTGCGATAGACAGATAAAAAAGCGGGTGTGACTTGGTTTCATTCTGGCTTTTTCACAAAATTATTTAGAGGAGCTAGGCCGCGAATGACCTATATCGTCAATGATAACTGTATCAACTGCAAATATACTGATTGTGTTGAGGTATGCCCTGTCGATTGTTTTTATGAGGGCGAGAATATGCTGGTTATCCATCCCGATGAGTGCATTGACTGCGGCGTATGCGAGCCAGAATGCCCGCCTGAAGCAATCCTGCCTGATTCAGAGCCGGAAGCTGAAAAATGGCTTGAGCTGAATCGCGAAATGTCAGAAATCTGGCCAAATATCGGGCAAAAGATTGATGCCATGCCCGAAGCTGAAAAAATGCAGGATGAAACTGGTAAATTCGACAAATATTTCAGCAAGGCACCAGGCAAGGGCGCCTAAATTTTGGCGGCAAGCCCCAGCCTGACCGTGATTATGGCCAGTTGATTGATTTTGCCGCAAAAATAAGCTATGGTCACAGCGGAAATCAGAGATGAAGTTTTTTTCGTAGCGCCATGTCGGCCTGCGTTCTAATTCTGTTGTTTGTGAATACAGGCTTTTGCCAACGCATCATCTTTGTCATGAATTGTTTTTTAAAGGCTGGTGGCAAGCAAACAAGTTTTGTTAGCTGCGGCGCTGAGGGAAAATATGGCACGAAAAAGTGAGAGTTCGTTCGAAGAGGGCGATTTTGTTGTTTATCCAACACATGGTGTTGGGCGAATTTTGGGTACTGAAGAACGTGAAGTTGCCGGTATGACGCTCGAAATGCTGGTTGTGCGCTTCGAACATGATCGCATGACATTGCGGGTGCCAATGGAAAAAGCGCGTGGGCTTGGTTTGCGAACTTTGAGTTCGAAAAAACAAATGGAACAGGCCATCACCACATTGCAGGGCAAAGCCAAAGTGCGCCGCACCATGTGGTCGCGCCGTGCGCAAGAATATGAAACAAAAATCAAATCAGGCGATCCGGTATCAATTGCCGAGGTTGTGCGCGATCTTCACCGCCGCACCAACCAATCTGAGCAATCCTATTCCGAGCGGCAAATGTATCAGGCCGCGCTTGAGCGTTTGGCCCGTGAATTTGCAGCCATTGAGAAAATTGATCAGGATGCGGCGGCGCTTCGTCTTGAAGATCTTATGGACGCTGCCTAGCATTTCGATCCGGCATGATGTCATATCTGCCAATCGGGTTTTGCTGATCGGTCAATTTTGCATACGGGCAGCTTGGCTGCCCGTTTTGCCGCGTCGGGTTGTGATTGCTTTGAATGGGGTCTTGTCATGGTAAATGCGTTTATTCAGGAACGTGAATTATTTCCCCCGGCAATGCCGTTCCGAAGCGGCTTTCTGCAACGTGACAAGCATGAAATCTATTATGAGCAATGTGGTAATTTAGATGGCCAGCCTTTGCTGTTTTTGCATGGTGGGCCGGGCGCGGGAATTGCACCGGCGCATCGACGACTGTTTGATCCAAAGCGGTTTCATGTGGTGCTGTTTGACCAAAGAGGCTGTGGGCAATCCCGTCCACATGCCAGCCTTGTCGATAATCAGACCGATGCGCTGATCGGCGATATCGAGGCGCTGCGTAAATCGCTGAATATCGACAAATTCGTTTTATTTGGTGGCTCATGGGGAAGCACCTTGGCGCTTGCTTATGCAATTGCCTATCCTGAACATGTTTCCGGGTTGATCCTGCGTGGTATCTTTCTTGGCACCCGCGCCGAAGTTGATTGGTTCTTGAATGACATGGGGCGGTTTTTCCCCGAAGCCCATGACCGGTTTACCGGCCATCTTGATGCGGCTGAACGCGGTGATTTGCTAAGCAACTATTTCAAACGTTTGATTGATCCTGATCCGGCTGTTCATCAAAAGGCGGCTGAATTTTGGGCTTCTTATGAAACTTCATGTTCAACTTTGCGCGCTGGAAACCGTCATATGGGCGGGGCGGGTGCTTTGACGATGGCGCGGATTGAGGCGCATTATTTTGTTAATGACTGTTTCATGCCCGATAATCACATCATGGATAATATTGGGCGGATTGCACATTTGCCAGCGACCATCGTTCAAGGACGGCATGATGTTATTTGCCCTCCGATTACGGCAAGCCGTCTGGCGGCAAAATGGGGTCGCAAAGCCAAATTGGAAATCATTGATGCTGCGGGTCATTCGACCTTTGAAAGCGGCATTGCACATGCGCTCATGGCGGCGCTGGAAGAAATCTAGCCAAATTCCGTTTGTCGATACTGTCACAATTTCATTAAAGCGGCATATGATACCGCCGAGGGCAATCTGGCCTAATCAAAATGGCCGGTTTGTGTTGGTGGTTTTTGCTTTTTTGGAATAGAGGTGACTTTTTATGGCTATCTCGAAGGATGATATCGTCGAACGAAACTTCCGTATTACCAATAATAATGCGATTGATATGCATGTTGGCAAGCGTGTGCGCCTGCGCCGAACGCTTCTTGGCATGAGCCAAGAACAGCTTGGTGCCGAGCTTAATGTTACCTTTCAGCAAGTGCAGAAATATGAGCGTGGCGCAAACCGGATCAGCGCATCACGGCTGTGGGATATCAGTCAAATTCTTGACGTGCCGATCAGCTATTTTTTCGATGATATGTCGGAAGGCACAATGCGTAGCTCTCCGCGCTGGATCAGCCGTGGCGATAATGCAGACGTTTTGAATGGCGAGCAAATAAAAGACCCAATGGCGCGGCGTGAAACGCTGGAATTGGTGCGAACATATTACACCATCGAAAAGCCAGCGGTACGCAAGCGGATCGCCGAAATGGTGAAATCAATTGCCACAACGCTTGCTGGCGAATAATCTAATCCCATTACATATAATGGGATGAAAAAAATGACCGATAATGCCGCCAAATCCGTATCGCTGGAAAAGCTAAGCTTCGAAGATGCGCTCAAGGAACTTGAAGGTATTGTCGCATCGCTCGAGCGTGGCGAAGTGTCACTTGATGATGCGATTTCAGCTTTTGAGCGGGGCACTGAATTAAAATCGCATTGTCAGGCGCGTCTTGAAGAAGCCCGCATGAAAGTCGAAAAAATCAAAGTGCCATCTTCGGCTGGTGCGCCCGATCAAGCCAGTGATTTTGATATGGGTGAGGCCTAGCCCAAGACATGGCCGGTTTCCAAGAACAATTGCAGCGTGACGCTGCGGCATGTGATGCTGTTTTGCAGCAATTAATTGCCGAAACAAAAGGGCCGGCAAACCGCCTTCTTGAGGCCATGCAATATGCTGTTTTCAATGGCGGTAAACGCATGCGGGCGGCATTGGTTCTTGGCGCTTCGCGGATGGCGCGGGGCGATGGCGATGATGCAGTTGCCAGCAAAGGCGCGCTTCGCACCGCCGCGGCGATTGAATGTCTTCATGCCTATTCATTGGTTCATGATGATCTGCCTGCCATGGATGACGCTGATATGCGCCGTGGAAAGCCAAGCTGTCACAAGGTTTTTGGCGATGCAACCGCGATTCTGGCAGGCGATGCATTGCAAACAATGGCGTTTGAGATTCTGGCAGGCGCGGCCACGCATGATGATGCGGCTATTCGCATTCGCCTTGTGGCGCAATTGGCCGGCGCGTCCGGCCTTGCTGGCATGGCGGGTGGGCAGATGCTTGATCTTGAAGCCGAAACCCGCCCTTTTAATCTTGCTGAAACCAGCGAAATGCAAATGATGAAAACCGGCGCGCTGATTTCATGTGCGGTGATTTCTGGCGGTATTGTTGGCGGTGCGGATGACCAGCTATTGGCAGCGCAGGCAGCCTATGCCAAACATCTTGGGCTGGCGTTTCAGATTGCTGATGATTTGCTTGATTATGACGGTGATTCGGCGCTTCTTGGGAAACCGGCTGGACAAGATGCAGCACGTGGCAAAGCTGGTTTCGTGGCGCTGATGGGCGGTGATGCGGCAGCGGCCGAAGCCAAACGGCTTATTGATGAGGCGAATAATGCGCTTGCCCCATGGCAGGGGGCTGGTGAATATATGCAAGAATTGGCGATATTCGCCATTACGCGCAAAACATGATAGATTTACGATCTTCGGTTTTTTGAAGCTGCGGCAGTGATTGACGAAACAGGGTCAATGATTGGCCGCGATGGCTGCTAGAATCCAGTTACCGGTTTGCCGGTGTTAAGAGTATGGGACGATAAGGTTAATGCGCACACCGTTGCTTGATCACATAAAAGAGATTGATGATGTTCGGCGGCTTTCCGAAGCTGATTTGCCGCAGCTTGCCAATGAATTGCGCACGGCAACCATTTCCGCTGTCTCGAAAACAGGTGGCCATCTTGGGGCGGGACTTGGCGTTGTCGAGCTGACCGTTGCCTTGCATTATGTGTTTTCTACGCCAGAAGACCGCCTGATCTGGGATGTTGGACATCAAGCCTATCCGCATAAAATTCTGACCGGTCGCCGTGACCGGATTGAAAGCCTGCGGCAAAAAGGCGGGCTATCGGGTTTTACCAAGCGAAGCGAATCAGCCTTTGATCCTTTTGGTGCGGGCCATTCCTCAACATCGATCTCGGCCGGGCTTGGCATGGCAGTTGCCAGTGAAATGCAGGGCATTCCGCGCAATGTGATTGCGGTGATTGGTGATGGCGCAATGAGCGCTGGCATGGCCTATGAAGCGATGAATAATGCTGGCACAAGCAATAACCGGTTGATTGTGATTTTGAACGATAACGACATGTCGATTTCACAGCCGGTTGGCGCGATGAGCAGCTATTTGTCACGGCTCATCACCTCGCAGCCTTATCATTCGATCCGCGATCTGATGCGCGAAGTTGCCAGTCATTTCCCGGCAGAAATTGAACGGACGGCGCGACGAGCCAAAGATGCGGCGCGTGACCTGATGGGCGCAAATTCAGTTTTCAGCCAACTTGGCTTTACCCATATCGGGCCAATTGACGGGCATGATATGGCGCATTTACTGCCGGTTCTGAAAAATCTTCGTGATTCGCGATCGCATGGGCCGGTATTGGTTCATGTTGTCACTGAAAAAGGTCATGGGCATCCTTTTGCGGGGCCATCGGCAGAAAAATATCATGCTGTTCCCAAATTCGATATTATCACCGGCACGCAGCAAAAATCTGGCGGCAATCTGCCAAGCTATACATCGGTTTTTGCCAATAGTTTGATTGCCGCTGCTGAAATTGATCCAAAGATTGTGGCAATTACGGCGGCGATGCCATCGGGTACTGGTCTTGATAAGGTCAAAGCGCGCTTTCCAAGTCGGGTTTTCGACGTGGGCATTGCCGAACAACATGCGGTGACTTTTGCGGCAGGGCTTGCCTGTGAGGGGATGAAACCGTTTTGTGCGCTATATTCGACCTTTCTTCAGCGTGGATATGATCAACTTGTGCATGATGTCGCCGTGCAGAGTCTGCCAGTACGCTTCGCCATTGATCGGGCAGGGCTGGTTGGCGCTGATGGGGCAACGCATGCGGGTGTTTATGATCTTGCCTATCTGTCCTGTTTGCCGAACATGGTCATTATGTGTCCATCGGATGAGGCGGAACTTGTCCATATGGTGGCAACCGCTGCGGCTTATGATGATGGGCCGAGTGCGCTTCGCTATCCGCGTGGCGAGGGGGTTGGCTGTGCTATCCCTGACGCAGGAGAGGTGCTTGAGATTGGCAAGGGGCGAATTCTCCGCGAAGGCCGTGATGTTGCGATCCTGTCATTGGGAACCCGCCTTGGGGCGGCAAGTGAAGCGGCCGACCGGCTTGAAGGCGATGGCATTTCGGTTACCGTTGCTGATGCGCGGTTTGCCAAGCCGCTTGATATGGCTTTGATTGATCAGCTGGCGACAAACCATAAAGCATTATTGATTGTCGAAGAAGGCAGCCCGGGTGGTTTTGCCGCCCATGTCATGACCTATCTTGGCAATGCTGGCCATCTTGATGGTGGGTTGAAAGCGCGTGCGCTTTGCTTGCCCGATGTCTTTATTGACCATGACAGCCAGCAAGGCCAATTGGCTTTTGCCGGTGTGGATTGTGATGGGATTTATGCGGCGGCGCGCAAAGTGATGCCGAAACCATCGGCAAAAACCGCTTCGCCAAAGGCCAAGAAAACCTCGGCTGGTAAATCATAAATCTGCCAGATTGCGCGGCTATGCGGGGCATCAATCACGATAGGATCATCGGGTTTGGCCAAATCACGAAAAACAAAGCAAGATAATGGCGCGACCATTGATGTGGCTGATCAAAAACAGCGTGCCGATGCCTTGCTTTTGACGCGTGGGCTTGCGCGTTCGCGTGATCGGGCGCGTGACCTTATTGCCGAAGGTGCGGTTTTGGCGGCTGGTGAGATCGTGCGTAAAGCCTCGAAAATGCTGGCAATTGATTGTGACATTACGGTGACGTCGGCTGGTAATCCGTGGGTCAGCCGCGCTGGCATGAAATTGGCTGGTGGGCTGGCCGAATTTCCGATGATTGAAGTGGCTGGCCGTTACGCGATTGATATTGGCGCCAGCACGGGTGGTTTTACCGAAGTGTTATTAGCGCATGATGCCGCGCATGTTGTTGCCATTGATGTTGGCAATGGGCAATTGGCAGACCATTTGGCAACCGACCCGCGAGTGACGGTGATGGATGCCACCAATGCCCGCTATCTAAAGCTGGATATGCTTTCTGAGGCGCCGCAGCTTGTGGTTTGTGATGCGTCGTTTATTTCACTGAAAAAAGTGCTTTTGCCAGCGTTGGAAATGGCCGCTGCCGGTGCTGGTCTTTTGGCTTTGATCAAACCGCAATTTGAGGTAGGCAAAGGGCTTGTTGGCAAAGGCGGCATTGTTCGCGACCGCCATCTGCATGAAATGGTGATTGCCGATATTGAAAACTGGCTGGTCACTGAAATGGGCTGGCAGCATCTTGGTACCGCCGCATCGCCGATTGACGGGCCCGATGGAAACCGCGAATTTCTGCTTGCTGGCAAAAAGCCTGCCAAGGCAGGCTAGCCTATCTGTTTACGACAGATCAAACCCACATTGGGCTTTGTGCCGCATTAATAGATCGGCAAGCACCAGCGACATCATCGCTTCGGCGACCGGAACGCCGCGAATGCCAACACAAGGGTCATGCCGCCCTTTGGTGACAACATCGACATTTTGATTGTCACGGTCGATTGATTGGCGCGGGGTCAAGATTGATGATGTTGGCTTGATCGCAACGCGAACGACAATTTGCTGGCCGGTTGAAATACCGCCAAGAACACCACCCGCCTGATTACTAAGGAAGGTTGGGGTTTCAAGGCTGTTGCCAGCCCGCATTTCGTCACTAGCAAGACTGCCGTCAATGCCGGAAAGTGCAAAGCCACCGCCAATTTCAACGCCTTTGGCAGCGTTGATGCTCATCATGGCCGCGGCAAGTTCACCGTCAAGCTTGCCATAGATCGGCTGGCCAAGACCCACCGGAATACCATCGGCAATGATTTCGAGAATGGCACCTGCTGATGATCCGGCTTTGCGCACCCCATCAAGATAGCTTTCCCATTGTTTTGCCATCGCTGCATCTGGACAGAAAAACGGGTTATTATGGCGTTCGTCCCAATCCATATTTGTGCGGTCAATGGCATGCGGCCCGATTTGCACAACGGCACCGCGGATTTGATAATCACTGCCAAGAACCTTTTTCAAAAACATGTCGGCAATTGCACCAGCGGCAACCCGAACAGCGGTTTCGCGTGCCGATGACCGGCCACCACCGCGATAATCACGATGGCCATATTTCACCTGATAGGTGTAATCGGCATGGCCTGGACGGAATTGATTGGCAATCTCGCCATAATCTTTTGACCGTTGATCTTTATTGCGGATCAACAGGCCAATTGGCGTGCCGGTGGTTTTGCCCTCGAAAATGCCCGACAGGATTTCCACCTGATCATCTTCTTGCCGCTGGGTCACAAATTTGCTGGTTCCCGGGCGACGACGATCAAGATAAGGCTGGATCAAAGCTTCGCTAAGCGGCAGATTTGGCGGAACGCCATCAACAACACAGCCAATCGCCGACCCATGGCTTTCGCCAAAGCTCGTTACATTGAATAGGGTGCCAAAACTATTATCTGCCATGCTAGACAACTGAAATATCAGGCGCGTCAACGGCTTTCATGCCAACAACATGATAGCCACAATCGACATGATGGGTTTCGCCAGTCACGCCGGATGCCAGATCAGACAAAAGATACATGCCAGCCCCGCCAACATCGGCAAGCGTCACATTGCGCTTGAGCGGCGAGTTATACTGGTTCCATTTCAGAATATACCGAAAATCGCCAATGCCAGATGCGGCCAAGGTTTTCATGGGACCAGCTGACAGACCATTGACGCGGATATTGCGTCCGCCAAGATCAACGGCAAGATAACGGATTGAGGCTTCAAGGGCTGCTTTTGCAACCCCCATGACATTGTAATGTGGCATGACGCGCTCGGCACCATAATAGGTCAGGGTCAGCATCGAGCCGCCATCATTCATCATCGCGGCAGCGCGGCGCGCAACGTCGGTGAAGGAATAGACCGAAATATCCATCGTCCGCGCGAAATTATCGCGGCTTGTATCGACATAGCCGCCTTTCAATTCTTCCTTGTCGGAATAGGCAATGGCGTGAAGCACAAAATCCAAACTGCCCCATTTTTCTTTCAGCACATCAAAAGTGGCATCCATGCTGGCCTCGTCGGTGACATCGCATGGTATGACAAGATCGCTGCCAACCGAGGCTGCAAGCGGCTCAACCCGCTTTTGCAAAGCCTCACCTTGAAAGGTAAACGCAAGCTCGGCGCCCTGTTCAGCAAGTTTGGCAGCAATGCCCCACGCGATTGACCGGTCATTGGCAACGCCCATGATAAGGCCTTTTTTGCCCGCCATGACGCCAGATGATGATGCTGTATTTGACATGAATGACTGCCCTTTTCATCGAAAGATAGTTTTACACCATATTGTAATGGTCTGATGGCTGGAGTTTACTCCAACACAGGCCAAACATACAAGTGATGCCGTGAAAATCACGGATCATCACTTGGATGGTCTAGATTGGGAAAGGGCGGCTATTGATCTTAACGAAGCGAATAGCTGATCCGGCGAACCACTTCAACGCGTGAACCAACCGCCAAGGGGCTTTTGCTTTCAAGCTTGATGATTTTACCGTCAAGTTCGATATGGTTTCTATAACCGGTAATTTCGCTGACATTTTCTTCCAGCATCACGGTTGTTACGGTGCAAGATTCCTGCTGTTTATAGCCAACAATGCGACTGTTTTTCTGGTTTTTCGCATGTTCGCGGCCAAGAATGGCACCAGCAACAGTTCCGGCGGCGCCAGCCCCATCATTGTCGGAAAATTTATTACCGACCGCCGATCCGATCAGGCCACCAATAATCATTGACCCAAGTTCGGAGTTGCCCTCGCTCTCGGCGTAAATCGGCACATCTTCGGTGCGGCAATTGCGCTGATCTGTTGGCGTTTTGCGAATATAGGTTGATGTTAGGGTGATGGTGTCTACCACTGTGCCAACAACCGTCTCAATGCGCGTTTCTGCGGCGGCGCTGCCAACCATCAGTGATCCAGACATAATCACGGCGGCAACTGGGGCGACAAGGCGGCAAAGCGGCGTATTCACTGTTATTCGGGTCATGTTACACCTTTAGGTTTTGGTTTGTTACATTTGACATCTGCGGCGTTATCCGGCCACGCGGCGAAGCGATAAGCGCAAACAAATTTTTATCGTTAATTTTAGCATTGTTATCATCTGCGGTGAATATGGCAATTCTATGATATTTTGCATGATTTTTTAAATATTTTCGGTCATGGGTAAAACCGGTAAATCGGCAAGAAACAGCACCGAAACTAAAATTTGTACCTTGGCCGCGTTGCACCAGATCATCCAAGACCCTACATTGAGATCAGCCCCTTTTGGGCATGCCTGATTATGGGCGATATCAATGGAGACAAATTCCTATGGAAATCATTGCCGGAACCGACCCTTTTGCCCTTTTTCAGAATTGGTTTGATGAGGCGGTAAAAACCGAAATCAATGATCCCGATGCGATTGCATTGGCATCGGTTGATGCCAGTGGCATGCCGTCGGTGCGGATGGTCTTGTTGCGGCGCTGGTCGCCTGATGGGTTTTTGTTTTTCACCAATTATGAAAGCCGAAAGTCGGATGAATTGCTGGCCACGGGCAAAGCGGCTTTTTGCATGCATTGGAAAAGCCAGCGTCGTCAGGTGCGGGTTGTCGGCGATATCACTAAGGCAACAGCCGCGCAATCCGATGAATATTTTCACAGCCGCGGACGCGGAAGCCAGATCGGTGCTTGGGCATCAGCACAATCACGCCCGCTTGCCAGCCGCGCCGCGCTCGAAGCCGAGGTCAAAGCCGTTGAAACACAGTTTCCCGCCGCTGTTGAGCGCCCGCCGCATTGGGGTGGGTTCTGTTTAAAGCCGCAGGAAATCGAATTTTGGCATGATGGTGAACACCGGCTGCATGACCGGTTCCGGTTCCTGTTACAGGCTGATGGTGGCTGGGATATTCAACGGCTGAATCCATAGATCGGCGATCATAATTCGGGCTTAGAATTGCCGTCAGATTTGCGTTTTTGTCTGTTTGCGGCATGCATCGCCCGATTTTGTCAAAATACAGTCGTTTGCTAGACGCTTTTTGCCAAATTTTCTTCGTAACATAACGCTATCATGCGATATGCCCCTTACTGGTGATATCGCGGGTTAGCTTTATTTTTGCGGGAGACTTGGCATGAAGTCGCATGCGCGTGTTGTTGTAATTGGCGGTGGCGTCGTTGGTGTTAGCACTTTGTATCATCTGGCAAAGAAGGGCTGGAGTGATGTGGTGCTTGTTGAGCGTAAGGAGCTAACCTCGGGTTCGACATGGCATGCGGCAGGTTTGTTGCCATTATTCAACATGTCCTATTCGGTTGGACAAATTCACAAATATTCAGTGAAATTTTATCAAGAATTGCAAGAAGAGACCGGCATGGATGTCGGGTTCCGCAATGTGTCCAATATCCGGCTTGCCAGCAATCAAGACCGGATGGATGAGTTTCGGCAATATGCCGGTGTTGCCAGCACGATTGGCGTGCAGGTTGATTTCCTGACACCTGAGCAGGTTCTGGATTATTGGCCAATGGCAAATATCGACGGGCTTGTTGGTGCCATCCGTCACCCGCAAGATGGCTATATCCAGCCAGCCGATTTAACCCAAGCGCTGGCACGCGGTGCGCGTGACCGTGGCGCGGAAATTTATCGCAATACCGCGGTGACGGCGATCACCCGCAGTGATGATGGTCTTTGGATTGTATCCACCGACAAGGGCGATATCACCTGTGAACATGTGGTCAGCGCAACCGGCAATTTTGCGCGGAAAACCGGCGAAATGGTTGGGCTGAATATTCCGGTCATTCCGGTCGAGCATCAATATATTGTAACCGAAGCGCATCCCGATATTCAGGCGCGTCACCGTGATGGCAAGCCCGAAATGGGCGTTCTTCGGGATTCAGAAGGACAATGGTATATGCGCGAAGAGGCCGGAGGTTTGATCCTTGGCCCTTATGAAAAGGGCGCGCCGGTCTGTTATCTGGATGGGCCAAGTGATGATTCCGAATATGAGTTATTCCAAGAAGATTTAGAACGGCTTGAGCCACATATCGAGTCGGCGATGAACCGTGTTCCTGCCTTTGGCGAATCTGGGGTAAAGCGGGTTTATAATGGTGCGATTGCCTATACGCCTGATGGCAACCCGATTGTCGGACCGGCATGGGATTTGCCAAATTTCTGGCTGAATGAAGGCCATAGTTTCGGCATTACCGCGGCTGGCGGTGCCGGATGGCAGCTTGCTGAATGGATTGTAGAGGGCGAGCCAACAATTGATATGTTGGGGGTCGATCCGCGGCGTTATGGCAGCTATGCAACAAAATCCTATCTGAAGGTCAAAAACGAAGAAGCCTATGCCAATGTTTTTGTCACGCATTTCCCCGATGAAGAACGCACCGAAGCCCGCCCGCTTCGCACAGCGCCTTGTTATGATCGGTTAAAAGCGCTTGGTGCGGTTTTTGGACAGAAATTTGGTTGGGAACGAGCCAATTGGTTTGCCCCTGAGGGCGTGCCGCAAGAAGATCATTGGTCTTTCCGCCGGTCAAATTATTTTGCGCATATCGGTAATGAGGTTCGTAACGTTACTGAAAATGCCGGATTGCTTGATATGTCTGCCTTTGCCAAAGCGCGGATTTCAGGGCCCGGTGCCGAAGCGTTCTTAGATCATCTTGTTGCCAATAAATTACCCAAGAAAGTGGGGCGGGTGGCATTATGCCATGCCTTGACCGAACGTGGCGGCGTGCATTCCGAATTCACAATCCAGCGGGAAAGCGCAACGAGTTTTTATCTTGTTTCAGCAGGGGCGGGGCAACGCCTTGACCATGACTGGATTAAAAAACATATGCCGACTGATGGCTCGGTGCGAATGGACAATCTGACCAATTCAATTGGTGTTCTGGTTTTGGCAGGGCCAAAATCACGCGATATTCTTGACAAAATCACCCGCGCCGATCTGTCGAATGCGGCCTTCCCTTGGCTGTCTGGACAGATGATTGATGTAAATTTGGCACCGGCAATGGCCATTCGGGTGAATTTTGTTGGCGAGCTTGGCTGGGAATTGCATCACCCGATCGAATATCAAAACCATATTTTTGATGCGTTGATGGCGGCGGGTGCTGAATTTGGGCTAAAGCCATTTGGCATTCGGGCAATGGATGCAATGCGGCTGGAAAAATCATATCGTCTGGTTGGCACTGAACTATCAATCGAATATGCGGCATTGGAAAGTGGTTTGCACCGGTTTGTGCATCTGAATAAGGGCGATTTCAAAGGCCAGCGTCAATTGGCCGAATGGCAAGAACGCGGCTTTGCCAATGCCATGGTAACGCTTGAGGTGCATGACACAACCGATGCTGATGCCATTGGCGGCAATCCGATCATGACCGAAGATGGAACGGTGATTGGCCGCGCCACAAGCGGTGGTTATGGGTTCCGGCTTGAAAAATCGCTGGCATTGGCAATGGTTCGTCCGGATTTGGCGACACCTGGCACCAAATTGATGATTGATATTCTGGATCAGCGATTGCCAGTGACCGTGCTTGAGGATTCGCCATTTGATCCTGACAATGCCCGCCTTCGCGCCTAGCCGCCGAATTGACTGTTTATGAGGATTTGTTAAATGACTGACACAAACACATCAGATCGCCGGAACCGCCGTGGTGGCGGACGCGATGCGCGCCGCAGCGCAAGGTCTTCAGGCAATCAGCAGGCCGCCGCACCATTCATTGTTCGCAAGATAGCCCCGGTTGATATCCTAAGCGATGAAGGCGCCGAGATTATTGAAAATAATGCCGAAACGATTCTTGAGGAAATTGGCATTGATTTTCGTGATGATCCCGAAGCCTTAAGCATTTTGCGTGATGTTGGTTGCGATGTTCAAGGCGAGCGTGTGCATTTCCCGCGTGGTCTTGCCCGCCAGCTTTGTTCGACCGCGCCATCTGGCTATACCCAGCATGCCCGCAATGCCGAACGTTCAGTTGAAATTGGTGGGATGAATACGGTTTTTGCGCCGGTCTATGGCCCGCCCTTTGTGCGTGACCTTGATAATGAACGCCGCTATGCGACGATGGAAGATTTTCACAATCTGGTAAAGCTGGCCTATATGCATCCGGGCCTGCATCATTCGGGCGGCACGATCTGCGAGCCAGTTGATTTGCCAGTGACCAAACGTCACCTCGAAATGGTCTATGCGCATCAGCGTTTTTCCGACAAGCCCTATATGGGGTCAGTGACCGCGCCAAGCCGTGCGCAAGACACAATTGATATGTCGAAGATCCTGTTTGGCGATGAATTTGTTGCCAATAACACGGTGATAACAAGCCTGATCAATGCCAATTCGCCAATGACATGGGATGACACCATGCTTGGGGCATTGAAAGTCTATGCCCGCAACAATCAGGCAACGGTTATTTCGCCCTTTATCCTTGCCGGTGCGATGTCGCCAGTATCGGTTGCCGGTACCTTGGCACAAACGCTTGCCGAAGCGATGAGCGGCATTGCCTTTGCGCAGGCGGTCAACCCGGGAGCGCCGGTTATTTTTGGTAGTTTTGCAAGTTCGATGTCGATGCAGACAGGCGCGCCGACCTTTGGTACGCCGGAACCGGCAAAGGTGCTTTATGGCTGTGCCAAGCTGGCGCGTCGTTTAGGTGTGCCGTTCCGGTCAGGCGGATCATTGACCGGTTCCAAAACGGCTGATGCGCAGGCAGCTTATGAATCGACGCATACGATTTTGCCAACAATCATGGGTGGCACGAATTTTGTGCTTCATGCGGCGGGCTGGATGGAAGGCGGTTTGGTTGCCGATTACGCCAAATTGCTGCTTGATGCCGATCAATTGACAATGATGCCAAAACTGGTCAATGGCATTGATCTGTCGGAAAATGGTCAGGCAATGGACGCGCTTCGCGAAACTGGGCCCGGTCAGCATTTTCTGGGGTCGGCGCATACGCAGGCCAATTTTGAAGATGCGTTTTGGCGGTCACAAATGGCCGATAACACAACATATGAGCAATGGTCATCTGAAGGCAGTGTTGAGAGCAGCGCCCGCGCGCGCAAACGCGCTGGTGAGATGCTGGCAGCCTATGAAGCGCCGGCAATTGATCCGGCGATTGACGAAGCCTTGCGTGCCTTTATCGACAAGCGCATGGAAGAATTGCCCGATACTGATTATTAAACGCTTCTTGGTAAAATCTTATTATTGCGTTTTCTGGGGCGTTTTATGTGGCCGTTAATTTCATGTGACCGGTAATTTCATGTAGCCTGGGTTTGCGGTCACTGATCTGACCGCAGCCTAGGCAATATATTGATAGCCATATTCCAAAGCAGCATCAGCAAGCCAGCGTTGAACATACGGGGCAAAGCTGGTGCGGCAAATCAGAATAAAGGCATCATCTGCTACAGCCATCAATGTTACCGCAGAGAGTGCCAGCAAGCTTTGCGCCGATTGGCCAGCGGCGAATTGCTTTGGATGCAAATCAAGCCCGCAACCTTTGGCTAGAACAGCACGAACCGCAGGCCCGCGAAGCGATAGCGCACAGAGGCTATCACTTACATCGGTGACGGCGAAATGCGATGATGTGATCATGCTATTCAGGCTGTCTTGCAGCTCTTGTTCTTTGCCAGCCTCGCATAATAACAGATATTCATCGGGGCCAAGCCAAACCACATGGCGGTCGCCTGCCGATTGAAACCGATTGGCCTTTGGCGGAAATGTGCAACCGGTGATCGCCTTTACCGCTTTGGCAAGGCCGTTTTGGCCACGCAGATTCAGTTTGCCAAGATGCGCCATCTCACCAAAAACAAGCCCAATCGCACCGCCATCGGGGTTGGCGCTTGTGCTACTAGCAATGCCAGCAAGGGCGGTCTGGCCTGAAAAATCTGGTTTGCTGCTTGATAAATTAGCCATTGATGCGCGCTCCCTTTGGATCAAAAAATGCCGTATCGACGATTTCGGCTTTCAAAACCGAACCATCAAGCATGGGAAAGAAGACCGTTTGCCCCTTTAGCGCATGGCCGCCTTTTAACATGGCCATCGCAATCGAGCGTCCACAATTTGGTGAAAAATAGGATGATGTTACCTGTCCAAGCATCTTCATTGGTAAAGGCTGGTCTGGATCAAGAACCGCATGCGCGCCCTCAGGGATCACTGTTGACGGGTTGCTGCACAGCAATCCAACAAGCTGTTTGCGATCATCATATTCCATGGTGTGACGCGCCAGCGCCCGCTTGCCAATGAAATCGGGTTTGGTTTTTGAGACAATCCAATCCATGCCAAGATCGTGCGGCGTTACTGATCCATCAGTTTCCTGTCCGACAATGATAAAGCCCTTTTCGGCACGAAGAACATGCATGGCCTCGGTACCATAAGGGGTGATGCCATGCGCTTTGCCGGCGGCCATCAGGCGGGTCCATAATGCTAATCCATGACGCGCCGCCACATTGATTTCGTAAGACAGCTCGCCGGTAAATGAAATGCGGAAAATGCGTGCTGCCAGCCCGCCAATATGACCTTCCTTCATCGACATGAACGGAAATTCGGTTGGTGACAGATCAAAATCAATACCGGCATCTTGCAAAATCTTGCCAGCATTCGGCCCTGATAATGTGGCAACCGCCCATTGTTCGGTTACCGATGTTAGATAAACCTCAAGATCAGGCCATTCGGTTTGCAGCCATTCTTCCATCCAATCCAGAACACCAGCGGCACCGCCGGTGGTTGTGGTCATGTGGAAATGATTTTCGCCAATGCGGGTGGTCACACCATCATCCATGACCATGCCATCATCTTTCAGCATCAGGCCATAGCGGCATTTGCCGATACCAAGCTTGCGCCAGGCATTTGTATAAAGGCGGTTCAGAAATTCGGCCGCATCCCGCCCACGAATATCAATTTTGCCAAGCGTTGAGGCGTCAAGCAGTCCGGCTGTTGTCCGCGCTGCCTTGACTTCACGATTGACCGCTTGTTGCATGGTTTCGCCATTTTGCGGATAATACCAAGCGCGCATCCATTGCCCGACATGTTCAAAGGTCGCACCATGCGCACGATGCCAATCATCCATGCGGGTCAGGCGAACCGGATCAAAAAGATCGCCAATATCGCGGCCAGCGATGGCACCAATATTTGATGGGGTATAGGGCATCCGGAAAGTGGTTGTGCCAACGGCCGGAATTTCATTGCCAAGCGCATCGGCAAGAATGGCCAAGGCATTGATATTGGATGTTTTGCCCTGATCGGTTCCCATGCCGGTGGTGGTATAGCGTTTGAGATGTTCAACCGACTGATATCCTTCGCGCGCCGCAAGCGACACATCACTTGCGGTGACGTCATTCTGGAAATCGACAAAGGCTTTTGGCCCGCGTCCGGCGGCATGACTATTTGGAATTTTCCATGCAGCAAGCGGACGCCAGCTTTGTTTATGGCTTTGCACAATAGGCGTATCAAGCGCGGTTGTTTTATGGCCAGTTGCGCTTGCGGCTTTGGTGCCAGCGCGAACCGCCTCTTTCAAACCAGCGCTAAGATCAAAACTGCCATTACAGGCACCAATGTTAAAGCTTGGCTCATGTGTCGCTGATGGACGGAAACATAATTTTGCATCGTCCCATTGTAATTTGCCGCGGGCTTGTGAATGAAGATGAACCGCAGGCGACAAGCCGCCCGACATGGCAATCAGGTCACAATCACGATGATCAATATCGCCACTGATTTCGGTAACAGCGTCATTAACCGGCGCAATCTCGACCCGCGCAACGCGGTGATTGCCATAGGCGGCAATAATGGCATGGCCTTGCAGAATTTCGATGCCAGCATCACGAACCGCACGCATTAGCGGGCCGGTTGCCTTTGCCCGAAGATCGGCAACCACGACATGCGCGCCAGCATGATGAAGATCAAGCGCGGTGCGATAGGCATCATCATTATTGCAAACAACGATGGCGCGTTGTCCCGGACAAACGCCATAGCGGTTGATATAGGTGCGAACTGCGCCGGCAAGCATAACACCGGGAAGATCATTGCCTGCAAAAACCAATGGCCGTTCATGGGCACCTTGCGCGATGATCACCTGTTTTGCGCGGATTTTCCACAAACGTTGGCGTGGCAGATGCGCTGGGCGTGATGGTAGGTGATCGGTTACGCGCTCATTCAAGGTCAGGTAATTATGATCCAGATAGCCAAAAACCGTGGTTCGGGTAAGCAAGGTGACATTCGGCATGGCGGCTAATTCGGCCACAATATCGCTGATCCAATTGAACGCCGGACAATCGCCAATCATGATATCGGCTTCGCCAAGCAACCAGCCGCCAAATTCATTCTGCTCGTCAGCCAGAATCACGCGGGCCCCGCTTTTTGCCGCTTGCAGTGCCGCCATCAGGCCAGTTGCGCCACCGCCAGCAACAAGAATATCGCAATGCGCGTGGGTTTTTTCATAGCGGTCAGGGTCATTATGATCATCAGCAACCTTGCCAAGACCGGCAGCGTGCCGAATGACATGTTCGTAGCGCATCCACATTGATGCTGGCCACATAAAGGTCTTGTAATAAAACCCTGCTGGGAAAAACCGGTCGAGAACCGAATTAATGGCGCCAATGTCAAATTTTAAAGACGGGGTGCGGTTCTGGCTTTCGGCATAAAGCCCTTCAAAAATTTCAATCTGAGTGGCGCGTAAATTGGGTTCGGCATAAGCGCCTTTGCCAAGCCGGATCAGCGCGTTCGGTTCTTCGGAACCCGCTGCCATGATGCCGCGTGGCCGGTGATATTTGAATGAACGACCAACAAGATGAACATTATTGGCAAGCAATGCCGATGCCAGCGTGTCACCAGCAAAGCCACGATAGCTGCGGCCATCAAAGGTGAAGTTGACAGGCGCGTTTTGGTCGATTCTTGCGACTGCGCGCTGGGGCTTGGTTTGCGGGCTGCCGGATGCGGCGGAACGAGATACCATTATTTTGATCCTCCGGCTTTGCCGCGTGATGGCGTGGCGGCTTTTTCGGCCGCTGTGTCGCGCCGCCAGCTTGTTTTGTAGGTGGTTTTTGCGGCGGTTTTTACCGGCAGGCTTCCCATTGGGTAAATCTCGACAATTTCATTGCTTACCGTATCGCGTGCCACATTAAACCAGCGCCGGCATCCGGCGCTGTGCCGCCATCGTTCAAGAAACAGGCCTTTTGGATTGTCGCGCATGAATAGATAATCGGCAAAATCGGCATCCGAGATTTGATTATCGGCAAGGGGGCGCGCAATATGGGCTTCGCCGCCACAGGCAAATTCAACTTCGTCACGGGGGCCACAAAATGGACAAGTGATGATCAACATAATACTCTCCTAGAACCCGTCTTAATGCGCCACGCCAGCGGCGCCATGTTCATCAATCAGCAGGCCGGTACGGAACCGATCCAAGCTATAGGGCGCGGCAATTTTATTGGGCCGGTCATTGGCGATAAGATCGGCAAAAACATGCCCTGATCCGGGTGTTGCTTTAAAGCCGCCAGTGCCCCAACCGCAATCAAAATACAGGCCTTCAATATCGGTTTTGGAAATGATTGGTGATGCGTCGGGACAGGTGTCAACAATGCCGCCCCAATGGCGAAGCATCCGCAAGCGCGATAAAACCGGAAATAGCTCAACCGCGGCGGCAAGCATATGTTCGGGCACTGAAAATGAGCCTCGTTGTGCGTAGGAATTATATTTATCGACACCGGCACCAAGAACCATCTCGCCCTTGTCAGATTGGCTAATATACATATGAACCGCATTCGACATGATCACCGTATCAAGAATCGGTTTGATCGGTTCCGACACCAGTGCCTGTAATGGGCGGCTGGCAATTGGCAAACGGATACCGGCCATTGCCGCAACGACGCTTGAATGACCGGCCACAACGCAACCAACTTTTTTGGTTTTGATAAAACCGCGACTGGTTTCAACGCCAATGATTTTGCGACCTTGGCGGCGCAATCCAGTGACTTCACATTTCTGAATGATATCGACCCCTAAATCATCGGCCGCGCGCGCATAGCCCCAGGCCACCGCGTCGTGGCGTGCGGTGCCGCCGCGCCGCTGCAAAAAGCCGCCCATAACCGGATAGCGGATTGACTGATCGATATTGATTGTTGGAACGAATTTTTTGATTTCTGCGGGGCCAAGAATTTCTGAATCAATGCCGTTTAGCCGGATCGCATGAACGCGCCGTGACATTTCGCGTAATTCATGTTCGCTGTGCGCAATGGTCAAAACGCCGCGCTGGCTGAACATGACGTTGAAATTCAAATCCTGCGACATGCCTTCCCACAGCTTCATCGAATGTTCGTAAATGGCAGCAGATTCGTCCCAAAGATAATTTGACCGGATGATGGTGGTGTTACGGCCGGTATTGCCGCCGCCAATCCAGCCTTTTTCAATCACCGCAATATTGGTCAGGCCATGAACCGCTGCGAGATAATAAGCTGTGGCAAGCCCATGCCCGCCGCCGCCGATAATCACCGCGTCATATTCGGCCTTTGGTTCGGGGTCGCGCCATGCGCGTTGCCAGTCCTGATGATAATTCATCGCCTTTTTGGCAAGCGCAAATGCTGAATAGCGCGGGGCGCCGCCCGGCAATCCGCGTTGACCGCGGTCTGGATGATTTTGTGCCATCTAACCCACCCTTCAAACTTTGTAAAAGCCATCATAGCGATAGCGTAAATGCTGCAATCGGCTCTGCCGTGACATGCTGCGCATTTGCCGAAAAATCCCTAGCCTATCAACGACATTGGGTATGTTTTAATCGACATGATAAGATCGGTTTTAGGCTGTTAATGCGCCGAATGTCAATTGAGGCATTATGCCGCCAACCGCCGCCGTGATTTGCGCGTGATTAACCATGTGCATTACTTGACCTTGGGGGCTGAATTGCGGCACTGTTACCGGCATGATCTCCGGTTCGAAATAAATATTCAAATCGGGTTGTTTTTGCATGGATAGAACAGGTTAGGACAATCATCATGGCGGTGATAAATTCGATTGCAGATCGTGAACAGGATATGAAGGCATGGCGGCATCTGCTGCACCAGCATCCTGAAACAAGCTATGAAGAAGTTTGGACATCCGATTTCATCGCCGCAAAATTGCAGTCATTTGGCATCGAGACTCATCGCGGTATGGGAAAAACTGGCGTTGTTGGGGTTTTGCGCGGCACTGGCAATGGCACGTCGGCGATCGGATTGCGGGCTGATATGGACGCGCTGCCAATGCAGGAAATGAACGAATTTGCCCATGCGTCCAAAACACCCGGGCGGATGCATGCTTGTGGGCATGACGGGCATAGCACGATGCTTCTCGGCGCGGCGCAATATCTTGCGGAAACGCGTAATTTTGATGGCACTGTCTATTTCATCTTTCAGCCAGCCGAAGAAGGCGGCAAGGGCGGCGAAGCGATGATCAAGGATGGGCTGTTTGATCAGTTTGACATGAAAACCGTTTGGGGGATGCATAATTGGCCCGGCATGGATGTTGGGAAAATTGGCGTTCATAGCGGTGCCTGTATGGCAGCGGCGGATATGTTTGAAATGCGCATCACCGGATCTGGGGGGCATGCGGCGATCCCTGATCTTGCCATTGATCCGATTCCGTGTGGTGCGGCGATTGTGCAATCATTGCAATCGATCGTTTCACGCCGTGTTGCGGCGCTTGAACCGGCGGTTGTTTCGGTGACGATTTTCGAGTCAGGAAGTGCCTTTAATGTGATTCCGGGCTCGGCGCGGCTTGGCGGTACAGCGCGGTCATTTTCGCCTGATGTTCGCAAATTGCTTGAAGATTCGATCCATGAAATCGCTATAGCAACAGCCAAGGCCTATGATTGCGAGATTGAAATTGACTGGCAGCCAGGCTATCCGCCAACGGTCAATCATGCCGAAGAATCGGCGCGTGCTGTTGCTGTTGCCGCCAATATCCTTGGTGCAGACAATATCATCACCGATCTGCAGCCATCAATGGGGGCTGAAGATTTTGCCTATATGCTTGCCGAAAGGCCGGGATCCTATATCTGGCTTGGGGCAGGGCCTGCCAAGAATGGGGCGATGCTGCATAATGATCGTTATGATTTTAACGATGATGTTCTTGCCACCGGTGCCAGCTATTGGGCGCGGCTGGTTGAAAGCGAATTGCCGAAATAATCCGTTAATTTATCTTTTGCCAGCGGGTGTTGCGGGGTGATTCGCCCAATATCCTATCGATTTTGCCCGATATTCTAGCGATCTTAAAAGATGGAAAATCTTGACTTTGGCATAGGTCTAAACTAGAACAAAACATGAACAAAAGGCAGATATATATGATAGGAATCAGGCAAAATGCAAAGGATGAACCAGCCTATATCAATCGCAAAATCATCTGATTTTAGGGCATCTAATGATCAGATTATAAACGAAAAAAAGACATATGACCTTGCCCGCCTTCGACAAGAAATTGCCGTGGCTGATGGTTATGATAAGCGTCTTTATATGCCGCTTGGTGTCGATTCGCTGGATCAGGCATTGGCTGGTGGGCTGACGCTTGGGCGGGTGCATCTTTTAATGGGTGCGATGCAGGCGCATGGGGCGGTAAGCGGCTTTGCTATGGCGCTTCTTGATTTGCTGCAACATCACGCGCAGCAGATAAAGCTCAAGCAAGCCAGCAACCGGCCGACAGCGGCCATAAATGATGCTGGTCTGATTGTCTGGTGTCCGGCAAGCCAGCGAAATGGTGCTGGTATGTTATATGGGCATGGGCTTGCCGCGGCTGGGCTGGATCCGGCGCGATTGCTGATTGTTGATACACCAAACCCGTCACGGCGTTTGGCCGCGCTTGATGATATTTTGCGAACCGAAGGCCTGGCCGCGGTTGTGATGGAATATGATGGGGTGCAGAAATCGTCTGATTACTGGATGCGGCTGGCACGACGTGCACAGCTTGCCGCCGAAGATAGCGGCACAACAGCTTTTCTGCTTGGCGCGCCAATCAGCGTTGCTGGATTTGAAACAGCTTGGCAGATCAAACCGGCGGCCGATCTTGACAGATGGTCACATTCTGCCTTGGTTCAACGCAGTGTCTGGGATTTGACATTGCAGCGCGCGCGTGGTGGCAGGCCGCATAAATGCAGGGTTGGCTGGCAGGCGGGTCTTGGTCAATTGCAGGCCTGTGATCATAACATCATGGCTAATGGCAAACCGGTTCAGGCCGAATTGCCCATCGCTGACCTGTCAGCCAATCACCTGTCAGCAAATCACTTGCCAGCGAGTCACTTGTCAGCCAATCACTGGCCAGCGCAAGCTCTTGCCCGATAGGCATGTGATCATGCCCGTTTCCTATCGTCATATTATCTATATCCATTTTCCCTATCTGGCCGCATCGCGGATCCAGAGAGCATCTGGGCAAAAGGAATCTGGGCAAAGGGAATCTGGAGCTGATCTGCCGCTTGTTATAATCCGGAAAGTCAACGGCGCTGATATTATTCTGGCGGGTTGTACCAAAGCGGCAGCGCATGGTCTTGCCGCTGGTATGCGGCTTGCCGATGCCCGCGCCTTATGCCCACAACTCAGAACCGAAGCATATGACCCGCTAGCCGACCATGCCGATCTTCATCATCTGGCTTTATGGGCGCGTCGTTATAGCCCGCTTACCGCGGTTGATGATCAGCATTGCGGAATCTGGATTGATATTGCTGGTGCCGAACATCTGTTTGGCGGGGTGCGTTCGCTATTAGCCGATTGCGCCAAACGCCTTCATCGAAGTCACTTTCGGGCGGTGCTGGCGGCGGCACCAAATTGCGGCGCGGCGTGGGCCTTGGCGCATTATGGAAAGCCGTCAGAGCGGTTAATGACCGCACCGAAACCGGCAGATGGACAGCCGGACACGGTAAGATATATTTTCAGCCGCGCCCGCTTGCGACGCCATCTGGCAGCATTGCCGCTTGCTGCATTGCGAATCGATACGGCAATCGCCGATCATATGCGGCGCGCAGGCTTGCGGGTGATTGGGGATATTATTGGATTGGCGCGTGCGCCATTGGCCGCGCGTTTTGGTCAGGATGTGCTTCTTCGGCTTGATCAGGCGCTTGGCGATCAGGATGAAAGCTTTACAGCTGTTAGCCCGCCAAAACCGCTTTATATATGCCGTCAATTTGCCGAACCCATTGGCGCAGCTGATGATATCAAGGCGATGATTCAGCAATTGGCAAGTGAAACAGCCACTTTGCTTCAACAGGCCGGATTGGCAACACGCCGTTTGCGGCTTGGCTGGCAATTGGTTGATGGGCTGGTTTTTGCACATGATGTGCATCTTTCGCGGCCAAGCCGTGATGTGACTTTATTTCACCGCTTGCTGGCCAATGCCAGCGACAAGATCAACCCTGAATTTGGTCTTGAAATGGGCTGGATGGAATCGCTTGATTGCAGCCCCCTTGCGCCACTTGATACGGCTTTGCCGCATATGATGTTGCAGCGCCATGATGGGGTTGCAGGCGAATCCTATGCCAGCCTTGTTGACCGGTTGGTGGCACGTCTTGGCTATGGTGCCGTGGTCAGATTGGCACCGCAAGCCTGCTGGCAGCCTGAAGCGGCGCAATCGTTTGAACTGCCTGATTCAAGCCAGATTTTCACCAAAACGGACGAAAAATCAGGTTGGCTTGGTGATCCGGCATCAGGCACTGCGCCACCACGCCCCATTCGCCTTTTGGCCTATCCGCACCCTGTTGATGTTGTCGCGCTTCTTCCCGATCACCCGCCAGCGCAATTTATCTGGCGGCGGCGAATTCATAAAATCATTCATGCCACAGGGCCAGAACGGATTGCCCCTGCATGGTGGCAGGCACCCGCTGGCAGTCGCACCCGCGATTATTTTCGGTTACGCGATGATCAGGGGGCAGGGTTCTGGCTATATCGTGAAGGTTTGCCAGAACGTCACGAAACCCCATCTTGGTTTTTGCATGGGTTTTTTGCCTGATGGCCATATTGCGTAAACAAGGCCAAGCCGCATCACATGCGTTGCTTGGCTGTTATAGTAATTTCACCTTTTTAAAAGGCGCATCGCATCCTGATGAAATGGTGGCACAGGCGGCCGCGCTTGGGTGGGCGGCGGTTGGCATTGCCGATGTGAATTCGCTGGCCGGTATTGTGCGGGCGCATGTGGCGGCGCGTGATCACCAGATCAGGCTTGTTGTTGGTGCCAGATTACGCCCTGCCGATGGTCCTGATATTATTGTTCATCCGTGTGACCGCGTTGGTTATGAAGCTTTATCAATGCTGCTAAGCGAGGCCAATATGCGAGGCAGCAAAGCCGCGCCAATTCTCTATCTTGCCGATCTTGCCCGCCTGCCAGCAAGCACCGCATTGCTGGTCATGCCGCCGCGTCATCCAGATGCGCATTATCAAACGCATTTGCAGACCATTCGCCAAATTGCCAAAGGGCAATTATTTGCAGGGATTTGCCTATATCGTGATGGGGCTGATGAGGCACGATGCCAGATGTTAGCGGCAGCGGCAGCGGCGCTGGGGCTGCGGGTGGCGGCAGCGGCAGATGCGCTTTATCACATTCCTGATCGCCGCCCGCTTGCCGATGTTCTGGCGTGCATCCGTGAAAAGCAACAGCTTGATGATGCTGGCTATCTTATTTCGCGCAATGCCGAACGCCATTTGATTGATTGTGCCGAGGCTGAACGGCGTTGGCGGCATGTGCCAGATGCGCTTGATGGGGCAAAAGCGCTTGCAGATTTATGCCATTTTTCAATGGATGATTTATCTTATGAATATCCTGACGAGCTAAAGCCGAGTGGACGAACCGCCATACAGGAACTGGCCTTCCAGACATGGTGCGGCGCTGAAAAACGCTATCCTGATGCGATCCCTGATAAGGTAAGTGCCTATCTGAAACATGAATTGATCTTGATCGAGCGTTTGAATATTGCGCCTTATTTTCTGACCGTCTTTGATATTGTTCGCTTTGCGCGGGGGCGCGGTATTTTATGTCAGGGGCGCGGTTCGGCGGCGAATTCGGCGGTTTGCTATTGTTTGGGCATTACCGCGGTTGATCCTGAACGATCGCAACCCTTATTTGAACGTTTTGTCAGCGAGGCGCGTGGTGAGCCGCCAGATATTGATGTCGATTTCGAACATGAACGCCGCGAAGAAGTGATCCAGCATATCTATGCAAAATATGGCCGGAATCGTGCTGGCCTTACCGCCAGTGTGATTACCTATCGTCGCCGCAGCGCATTTCGCGAAGTGGCAAAGGTGTTTGGTCTTAGCCGTGATGTTCAGGCGGCCTTGGCTGGCGAGGTATGGGGGCGTGAAAAAACCGGCCTTGATGCTGCGGCGCTGGCCGCGGCGGGACTGGATGCCAATGACCGGCGACTGCGGTTGGTTTTACAATTAGTGGCCGATATCAGCCGGTTTCCACGGCATTTGTCACAACATGTTGGCGGGTTTGTGATCACCCGTGGGCGGCTTGATCATCTATGCCCGATCAGCCCTGCGGCGATGGCTGGCCGTACTGTGATCGAATGGGATAAGGATGATCTTGATGCGCTTGGCTTGTTAAAAGTCGATGTGCTTGCGCTTGGCATGCTAAGCTGTATCAGGCGCAGTTTTGATTTGCTTCGTACGCATTATAACCGGCATTTAACGCTGGCATCATTACCGCCTGAAGATATGAAAACCTATGACATGCTATGTCGGGGGCAGTCGGTTGGGGTTTTTCAGGTTGAATCGCGGGCGCAGATGGCGATGTTGCCGCGCCTGCAACCGCGCTGTTTTCACGATCTTGTTGTGCAGGTAGCGATTGTCCGCCCGGGCCCTATTCAGGGCGACATGGTTCACCCTTATTTGCGGCGGCGTGCCGGTTTGGAAAAGGTGGATTACCCGTCAGATGCCTTGCGTGATGTTCTTGAACGCACGCTTGGTGTGCCGCTATTTCAAGAACAGGCAATGCAGATTGCCATTGTTGGGGCGGGGTTTTCGGGCGCTGAGGCCGACCAGCTGCGCCGAACGATGGCGACGTTCAAAAAGCAGGGAAACATAAGCCATTTCCGCAATAAAATGATCAATGGCATGATCGAGCGCGGCTATGATGAAGCGTTTGCCATTCGCTGTTTTCGCCAGATCGAAGGCTTTGGCATGTATGGCTTTCCTGAATCACATGCGGCAAGCTTTGCGCTGTTGGTCTATGTGTCGGCATGGCTGAAATGCCATTATCCAGATGTGTTTATCTGTGCCTTGCTGAATGCCCAGCCGATGGGGTTTTATGCACCAGCGCAATTAATTGCCGAAGCCAAACAAAACAACATTACCATCCGCCCCGTTGATGTGAATTTTTCAGGCTGGGATCACCGTCTTGAAACCGACCCTGACAATCGAAAGGGTCATCATGCGTTACGGTTGGGTTTGCGGCTTGTCAAAGGGCTGGCGCGCGGTGAAGGTGAACGGATTGCCGCCAGCCAAATAGCCGCCAGCCAAATAACCAATGGCGGAAAACAGACAGGATTAAGCTTTTCCAGCCTTGATGATGTCATGCGAAAAGCCGATGTATCAGCAAAATCATTACAGGCCATTGCCGATGCGGATGGTTTTGCCAGCCTTGCGATTGACCGGCGACAGGCATTATGGGCAGCACGCGGACTGGCGCGGCACCGGCTGCATGATATGCCATTATTTGCCCATGCTGGTCGCCGGCATGAACGGCTTGCGGGGAATGAACCGGTGATCGAATTGCCGCAAGCCGAACTTGGTGAAAACGTGGCTGAAGATTACCGCAATCTTGGCCTGTCATTAAAAGCGCATCCCCTCGATTTGCTGGCAAAGCCGCTTGGTCTGGCTGGCTGGCAGCTTTGCAGCCATGTCCAAAATGCACCTGACGGGAAACGGCTTCGCATTGCTGGTCTGGTAACGATGCGTCAACGACCCGGCACCGCCAGCGGTACGGTTTTCATAACGCTTGAAGATGGGCAGGGCACGGCGAATGTGATTATTTGGCCAAAATTAACCGAAACCTATCGCGAGGCATTGTTGCGGGCGCAGATTTTAGGGCTGGTTGGCCGCGTCCAACGCCAGCAGGCGGTGATACATATCATTGCCGAATCTCTGTTTAACCTGAACGGGTTTTTGCGTCATATCGATGCCAGCAGCGGCAGCAAAAATGCCGTTCGGATGAAAAGCAGAGATTTTCATTAAAGATTAATTTTGAACATGATGACGCAAATGATGATTGTGGGAGGAAGCTATGGCTCATGTCAAAGATATCGCCATCACCAAAGGTAAAACTTACCTAGGTGGTTGCCATTGCAGGGGGGTCCGGTTTTGCCTAACCGGTCCATTGCGTCAGGCGTTGATTTGCCATTGCCGTGATTGTTTTCAGATTGCCGGTCTTAGCTGGGGTTCGACCTCGGTTCCGGATGACAGCTTTGAGCTGAACGCCCAGCAAACGCTTGGCTGGTATGACAGTTCGGCCTGGGCCAAACGCGGATTTTGCCGAAATTGCGGTGCGTCGTTGTTTTATCGCCTAAATGGCATCTCCCGAACATCAGTTGCCATTGGCATGCTTGATGATGCCAATGATCTGGTGATTGCTGGCCAGATTTTTGCCAATAGCCACCCGCATTGGGATCGGCTGCGCCCCCATGATTTGCCGCATCTTGATGATCAGTTTCGGGGTAAAAAATCCTAAGATATCTTAGCCGCGTGATGTTGGCGACACGGCAATGGCAATGCAGGGCCGTCCAGCGGAAAACAGCGCTGCACAGGCTGCGCGCGCCTGATCTTCTTCAAGATCATTAAATCGAACCCGCCATAATGGAATCGCGCCACGCGTGACAAGATGCAAATTTGCCGGTGTCATGCCAAGCACATCATCGGCCGTGCGCCGTGCCACAATCGCCGCGCGATGTGCGTTAACACGCTGGGCAAAATTACCAATTTGCACGCTCCAGCTTGGGTTTTCATCAGTGGCAGGGTTGGCGGCACTTGCAATATCAAGCTGGATAAATTCGGTCTTTTTCGGTGCTGCAGCTGGCCGTGTCTTGGTTTTGCTGACTGGCAGGCTTTTGCTGACTGGCAGGCTTTTGGGCAATTTGTCGCCGCGTTCGGGTGGTGCCACTGGCAAGGTTGTTGGCATGGCAAGCGCGGCACGCCGAACCGTGATGGTTTTGACGCGTTTAAACTGATTATCCAGAATTTGCATCATATGGCGGTCGCGGCTGCGCGACGTTTTCCCGCCAAACACAACACCAATCAGCCGAACACCATTGCGTTCGACCGTGGCAACAAGATTGAATCCCGATGCATTAATATAGCCTGTTTTGATGCCATCTGTGCCGCTATATTTTGCCAACAGCTTGTTATGATTGCCGTATTTCCGGCCTTTCCAGTTAAAGCTTTGGGTGCTGAAATATTTATAAAATTGCGGAAAATCGCGCCGCATGGCAACGGCCAGAACGGCCATATCACGCGCTGTCGATTTCTGCCGGCGATTTGGCAGGCCTGACGCGTTCTTGAAAACCGTACGCCGCATGCCCAGAGCCTTGGCCTTGCGGGTCATGCGTTTGGCAAATTTTCGTTCCGTGCCCGACAGTTTTTCGGCAATTGCTGTTGCCACATCATTGGCCGATTTTGTCACTAGCGCGTAGATGGCTTGTTCGGCGCTGATTGATTGACCTGGTTTCAAATATAATTTGGATGGCGAACGGCCAGCGGCTGTTTTGGAAACCGGAATCCTGCTTTTCAGTGTCATGCGTCCCGCTTCGATATCTTCAAACAAAAGATAAAGCGTCATGATTTTGGTCAAGGATGCCGGGTAGCGCAGATTATCGGCATTGCGCGAAAACAGAACTTTGCCAGTGGCTTCTTCAATGACGATTGACGCATATTTGCTGGCTTTAGCTTGTGTTGCAGACAGCCCAAACCCAACCATAAAAATGATCATCATTGTCAAAAGAGATTTACCGGGGCGGAAAACCCCAAGCTGTGACAAAGCCAAAAGGCCGGATTTTATCGAAAATAGACATTTTTCACCACGGCGATTGAGTGACTGAAAGGGTGCATGTTGCTTGTTCAGTAGCGTCTTGGCTACATTTGATCGTGCCATTAAGGCCTGCCCCATTCCGAAATTATGACTATCTTGTAACACTGCGCGGCAAAGCATAACGCAATTAGGATTCTATTCAAGAATCTTGCCAAAATTTGGACAATAAACTGCAATATGGTCGCATCATGTATTTGCGAAAGTTTTTTTGCCGCACCCCTTTTCCTTGATGTATGCGATACCAATATCAAAAGGATGCGGCGGGCGTTTTGTTTCTGTGCTATATTCAACGCCCTGTACGGATGATTGAATTACGAAGGTTTAAAAGAGAATTTATGGCAAATGAAGACGATAAAAACGGCAATGGTCAGTTAATCCTCGACAGCCGTACCAAAACGAAAAAGCCATCAATGTATAAAGTCATTATGCTTAATGACGACTATACACCGATGGAGTTTGTCGTGCATGTCTTGCAGAAATTTTTCGGTCGTTCGGCAGATGAAGCCACCCAGATCATGTTGAATGTGCATCAGCGCGGGGTTGGTGTTTGCGGTGTCTATAGTTTTGAAATCGCCGAAAGCAAAGCGCAAAAAACCATTGATTATGCGCGGAAGAATGATCATCCGCTGCAATTACAACTGGAAAAGGAATAGGCAAAATGCTGTCACGCGAACTCGAAGAAACATTGCGCCGCGCCATGTCGAATGCGGCATCATGTTCGCATGAATTTGCCACTTTAGAACATTTGCTATTGGCGCTAACCGAAGATAGTGACGCGCTTGAAGTCCTGCATGCCTGCAATGTTGATATTGATGAGCTGGTCAAAAAGCTGGGTGAATTTATCGAAATTGAACTGGCATCGATTGTTGACCCCGAAGGCAATGTTGATGTGCAGCCAACGGCAAGTTTCCAGCGCGTGATCCAGCGCGCCATCATCCATACACAATCATCAGGGCGGGAAGTGGCCACCGGTGCCAATGTTCTGGTGTCGATTTTCTCCGAGCGCGAAAGCCATGCTGTCTGGTTTTTGAAATCATTGAATATGACACGGCTTGATGCGGTGTCCTTTATCAGCCATGGCGCCGACAGCAGTATCGCCAAAAGCCAGAGCGAAGATCAGGCTGGCGAAACCATTGGCGAGGATGGCAAAGACCCGCTTAGCCAGTTTGCTGTCAATTTGATCGCCAAGGCCGCAGCTGGTAGGATTGATCCATTGATCGGCCGCAGCCGTGAATTAGACCGCACGATTCAGGTTTTATGCCGCCGCACGAAAAACAATCCGCTTTATGTTGGTGATCCGGGTGTTGGCAAAACCGCCATCGCCGAAGGGCTTGCCTTGCGAATTTATGAAGGCAATGTTCCCGATGTTCTGGCAACAGCGGTGATTTATTCGCTTGATATGGGACAATTGCTGGCTGGAACCCGCTATCGCGGCGATTTTGAAGAACGGTTGAAAGCCGTGATGAAAGCGGTGGCAGACGACGAAAATGCCATTCTGTTCATTGATGAAATCCATACGGTGATTGGCGCAGGGGCGACCTCTGGCGGAGCGATGGATGCGTCAAATCTGCTAAAGCCTGCGTTGCAGGAAGGCACGCTTCGCTGTATCGGGTCGACAACCTATAAAGAATATCGCGGTCATTTTGAAAAGGATCGCGCATTGGTGCGCCGGTTCCAGAAGATTGATGTTGCCGAGCCGACCATCCCCGATACGATCAAAATTCTGAATGGTTTGAAAAGCCGCTATGAAGATCATCACAAAGTGCGCTTTACCGGTGCTGCCTTGAAAACCGCGGTTGATCTGTCTGCTCGCTATATCAATGATCGCAAATTGCCCGATAAAGCGATTGATGTGATTGACGAAGCTGCGGCGGCACAAAATCTGCTGCCACCATCACGCCGCCGCCAAACAATTGGCCAGAAAGAAATCGAAGCCACGGTGGCGACAATGGCGCGGATTCCGTCAAAGCATGTTAGCCGTGATGACAAGGCTGTGTTGGCATCGCTTGAAACTGATTTGAAACGTATGGTGTTTGGCCAAGATCCGGCCATTACCGCCTTGGCATCAGCGATTAAGCTATCGCGTGCTGGCCTTCGTGATGCAGAAAAGCCGGTTGGCAATTATCTGTTTTCCGGCCCAACAGGCGTTGGTAAAACCGAGGTTGCGCGCCAGCTTGCCGAAACGCTTGGCATCAAGCTGATGCGGTTTGATATGTCCGAATATATGGAACGCCATACGGTATCGCGCCTGATTGGTGCGCCTCCAGGCTATGTCGGGTTTGACCAAGGCGGGCTGTTAACCGATGCGGTTGATCAGACGCCGCATGCCGTTCTGCTTCTTGACGAGATCGAAAAAGCGCATCCTGATTTGTTCAATATTCTGCTGCAGGTCATGGATCATGGCAAATTGACCGACAATAATGGCAAAATTGTTGATTTCAGAAATGTCATTTTGATTATGACAACAAATGCCGGAGCGCAGGAATTGTCAAAATCGGCAATCGGCTTTAACCGTACGCATAATGAAGGCGCCGATATTGAAGCTATCGAAAAAATGTTTACGCCTGAATTCCGTAACCGGCTTGATGCGATTATTCCGTTTGCGCCGCTTGGCAAAGATGTCATCCGGTTGGTTGTTGATAAATTTATCATGCAGCTTGATGCCCAGCTTGCCGATCGTAATGTCGAAATCGAATTGAGCGAAGCGGCGATGGATTGGCTTGCCGAACGTGGCTATGACGCCAAATATGGCGCGCGGCCACTGGCGCGGGTTGTGCAGGAACATATCAAAAAGCCGCTTGCCGATGAAATGCTGTTTGGCGGGCTTGTTGGTGGCGGACTTGTTTTTGTCGATGTTGCCGATGATGCTTTGACGGTTACGGTCAAAGCCCCGCCGCAAAAAGCAATTTCGGGTGGAAATAAACGCGCCGCATTGCCCGCACCGCACGATAGTTAATCAAGCCAGATCACCAGATCAGCCGGATCAGATATCACCCGCGCAGATATCACCCAAGATGGGGCTAGCTGGCTTTAAAGGGGCTAGTCATGGTGATGTGGTTTTTCTCGGCCTCGACGCCGCGCTTTTCCGCGTCTAGGAACCGCGCAACAGCGTCACGAAATCCGTCATGCGCTATCCAATGCACCGAATGGGTGGTAACAGGCAGATAGCCGCGCTGGACTTTGTGAAAGCCCTGCGCCCCCGCTTCGACCCGCGCCAGGCCATGTTCGATGGCAAAATCAATCGCCTGATAATAACAGGCCTCGAAATGCAGATTGGGAATATCGATATCGGCACCCCAATTGCGGCCATAAAGCGCATCATCACCAATGAAATTAAGTGCGCCGCCGATAATGTTGCCATCATATTCGGCCATTACCAAAAGCATGCGGTCGGCCATGGTTTTGCCTAGCTGGGTAAATACTTCATGCGTCAGATAGGCACCGCCCCATTTTCGGTCGATGGTAGACATATAAAACCGGAAAAAAGCGTCAATATGATCTTGGGTGATTGCCGCACCGGTCAGCCGAAGCATGGTAACGCCTGCCTTGGTAATTGAGGCACGCTCTTTACGGATATTTTTGCGCTTGCGTGATGACAGATGATCCAGAAAATCATCGAAATCAGCATAGTTCTGATTATGCCAATGAAACTGGATGCTGGTTCGGTCAAGCCAGCCTGCGGCGGCAAGCTGATGCGCATCATCAGATGGCAGAAAATTGATATGCGCTGACGATAGCTGATATTTTTCCACCAGCGTTTCCATGCCCTTGGCAAGGGCAGTTTTTAAATCGGTGCGGTTATCACGAACCAAAAAGCGGGGACCGGTTGCTGGCGTAAATGGAACCGCGGCAAGCAATTTTGGGTAATAAGCACCGCCAGCGCGTTCAAAGGCATTGGCCCAACCATGATCGAAAATATATTCGCCATAGGAATGATGCTTTAGATAATTTGGCATGGCGCCAAGAAGCTGGCCGTCATCGCTTCGCAATAGCAGATGCATCGGATCCCAGCCGCTGTCACCGCCAACCGCCCCGCCTTTTTCTAGCGCCTGCAAAAAGGCATGGCTGATAAAGGGATTTGCCGATCCGGCAAGCGCGTCCCATTCGGCGGCGTCGATTGCTGCCATTTCGGTGCCGATATGAAGATTTAGCGCGCTACCATCCATGAGGCTTGCAAATCGCCCTTTGACGGACAAGCCCGTTACGGGCTGACCGGTTCATTTTTTGACAGAATTGAAACAAAGATGGGGGTTAAGCGATTTCAAACACACCATCAATTTCAACAAGACAATTTAACGGCAATGCGTTGCTGCCAACGGCAAACCGTGCATGCCGACCAGCGTCACCAAAAGCGGCAACCATCAAATCAGATGCGGCATTAACGACAACCGGCTGGCTGTAGAAATCATCGGCTGACGCGACAAACGCGCCAAGCTTGACTACCTGAACAACACGGTCAAGATCGCCATCACAGGCCACCTTCAACTGCGCCAAAAGATTGATCGCACAAACTTTTGCCTGACCTTGTGCGTCTTCAATGCTGGCATCTTTGCCAACGGTTCCGGTAACGGTTAGCTTGCCATCAACAAAAGGAACCTGTCCTGACACGAAAACAAGATTGCCAGTGCGGGTAAATGGCAAATAATTCGCCGCTGGGGTTGGGGCATCGGGGATGCTAACGCCGATCTCTTGCAAACGCTGTTCGACTTTGCTTGTCATGGTCATACTCCTTTAAACTGGTGAAGATGCTGGATGGTTGATAGCCTTCAACCAACCCCATCATAGTCCATATCCTGATTGCGAAGCTTGCATAATCATTGCTGGATGGCAAGCCGGTTCAGATGATCAGACACCTGTTTTAGACAAGAAAAAGGCCCCACGATAGAGCGTGGGGCCAGGTCTGCAGGTTGCACTGCAGGGAGAGCTTAACTGCAGCCTGTGGTTCCGCCACAGGTGTTGCATTTCAAACAAGTACCATTGCGGACAAGGGTAAAGTTCTGGCACTCAGGGCAGGCTTCGCCTTCATAGCCCTGCATGCGAGCCTGTTGCACAAGGTCGGCTGCTTTTTGGCCGCTCTTTGTGCGATTGGCACCGCTGGCAACTTCGCTTGCCGTATCGCTGGCAAGTCCGATTTCGGTTGTTGTCGATGGGCTTGGCTCTTGCGCCCGCATTGTTTCAGCGGCCACATCTTGCGTGGCGGCAACGGCTGCACCGCGATCATTGGAATAGACGACAAGCCCTTGGCGACGGATAAAGCCATGGCTGGTGACACGATTCATCAGCTCGGACTGATTATCGCCAGTTCCCGTTGTTGTCACATCAAGATCCTCGACATTCACATGACCAAGGTCGCTTCGGTCAAGATAGGAAATCGCCAATTCGCGGAATGTGTAATCAAGAATTGAGGTCGACATCTTGATGGCGTCATTGCCGGTGACAATGCCCTGCGGCTCAAAGCGGGTGAATGTATAGGCCTCGACAAACTCTTCCAATGGCACGCCATATTGAAGGCCAATCGAAACAGCGATGGCAAAATTATTCATCAATGAGCGGAAGGCAGCGCCTTCTTTATGCATATCGATGAACACTTCACCAATCCGGCCATTTTCATATTCGCCAGTTCGCAGATAGACCTTATGCCCACCAACGGTTGCCTTTTGTGTATAGCCTTTCCGGCGATGCGGCAGGCGTTCGCGCTCGGCGCGGATGACCCGCTCGACCACTTTTTCAATCACTTGCGGCGACGCGGCGGCCATTGGTGTTTCAACGACTTCTTCTTCTTCCTCGTCGATATCGTCAACCAGACCCGATGACAAAGGCTGGCTAAGCTTTGACCCGTCGCGATAAAGCGCGTTGGCTTTCAGGCCAAGACGCCATGACTGCATATAGGCCTCACCACATTCCTGAACCGTTGCCGAATTTGGCATATTGATGGTTTTTGAAATGGCACCTGAGATGAATGGCTGGGCGGCGGCCATCATGGTGATGTGACTTTCGACTGACAAGAAACGCTTGCCAATACGGCCACAGACATTGGCGCAATCAAAGATTGGCAAATGCGCGTCTTGCAGATGCGGTGCTCCTTCAAGGGTCATCGCACCACAAACATGGATATTCGCCGCTTCGATCTCGTCCTTACTAAAGCCAAGATGGTCAAGCAGGTTAAAATCAAAATCGTTTAGCTGGGCGTCGGTCAAACCAAGCTTGGTCTTGCAGAAATCAACACCAAGGGTAAATTGGTTAAAGACGAATTTCACATCAAAGGCACTGCCAAGGCTGCTTTCGATTTTGGCAAGTTCCTGATCGCCAAATCCTTTGTCTTTCAGCGCATTGATCGAGACTGACTGACAGTTTTTCAGGCTGCCTGATCCAACAGCATAGGTGATGATATCGTCAATCTGGCTTTGCCCATAGCCAAGACGCTGCAAGGCTTCTGGAACAACGCGGTTGATGATCTTGAAATAACCACCACCGGCCAGCTTTTTGAATTTGACGATTGCAAAATCAGGCTCAATGCCGGTGGTATCGCAATCCATGACCAAGCCGATGGTCCCGGTTGGTGCAATCACTGTTGCTTGTGCATTGCGATAGCCATGCTTTTTACCAAGATCAACTGCCAGATCCCATGCTGCTTTCGCCGCTTCGGGAAGTGTTTGATCGGGGCAGGATTTGATGTCTAGCGGTACAGGCAGGATTTCCAGCCCTTCATAGCCAGTGCCTTTGCCATGCGCTGCAAGACGGTGATTATTCATCACCCGCAACATATGTTTGGCGTTTTTCTTGTAATTCGGGAACGCGCCAACTTCGCTGGCAATTTCGGCTGAGGTGGCATAGGCAATGCCGGTCATGATGGCCGAGATTGATCCGCAGATCGCGCGGCCTTCATCACTGTCATAGGAATGACCTTCGGCCATCAGCAAACCACCAATATTGGCAAAGCCAAGACCGAGGGTGCGGTACTCGTAAGATAGTTGGGCAATTTCCTTTGACGGGAACTGTGCCATCAAGACCGAAATTTCAAGCGTCAATGTCCAGAACCGGACTCCATGCTCAAAGGCCGGAATATCAAAACTGCCATCTTCCTTGCGGAACTGCATTAAATTCAGTGACGCCAGATTACAGGCCGTATCATCAAGGAACATATATTCCGAACATGGGTTCGACGCATTGATGCGGCCGCCTTCAGGGCAGGTATGCCATTCATTGATGGTGGTGTCATATTGTAGACCCGGATCAGCACAAGCCCATGCAGCATGGGCAATTTTTTCCCATAGATCGGCTGCTTTGATACGTTTTGCCACGCCGCCATCGCGCCGCTTGATCAATTCCCAATCGCCCTTATCCAGAACGGCCTGCAAATATTCATTGCTAACGCGAACCGAATTGTTTGAATTTTGACCCGCGACTGTCAGATAGGCTTCTGAGTCCCAATCTGTATCATAGGTTTTAAATTCGATGTCGCTGTAGCCCTGCTGGGCAAACTGGATAACCCGCTGCACATAATTTTCAGGGATCATTGATTTACGGGCAGACAGGATCGCCTTTTTCAGCGCCTTATTTGCTTTTGGATCAAAACGCTCATCATCAACAAGCCCTTCGGTGATATGGCAAGCTGCCATCACCTCGGCCATGTGTTTTTGCGCCAGCTTCGAGCCAGCGACAAGCGCAGCTACTTTTTGTTCTTCGACAACTTTCCAATCAACATAGGCTTCAATATCCGGGTGATCGACATCAACAGTTACCATTTTGGCCGCGCGGCGGGTTGTGCCGCCTGATTTAATGGCACCCGCTGCACGGTCACCAATGCGTAAAAAGCTCATCAGGCCAGATGATTTGCCGCCACCTGACAGGCTTTCGCCTTCGCCGCGAAGACGGCTAAAGTTTGAACCGGTACCCGAACCATATTTGAACAGGCGCGCTTCACGAACCCATAAATCCATGATGCCGCCTTCATTCACCAAATCATCGCTGACCGATTGAATGAAACAGGCATGGGGCTGCGGATGCTCATAAGCACTTGCCGAGCGGGTTAGCTTGCCAGATTTGTAATCAACATAAAAATGGCCTTGGCTTGGACCATCAATGCCATAGGCCCAATGCATGCCAGTGTTGAACCATTGTGGCGAATTTGGTGCGGCCATCTGGGTTGCCAGCATATAGCGCATTTCGTCAAAATAGGTTTGCGCATCCTCTTCGCTGGTGAAATAGCCACCTTTCCAGCCCCAATAAGTCCATGTGCCGGCAAGCCGGTCGAACACCTGCTTGGCTGACATCTCGCCAGAATAGCGCTGGTCTTCAGGAAGTTTGGCAAGCGCGGCCGAATCAGCCTCGCTGCGCCATAGCCATGATGGAATTGATGTTTCCTCAATCCGCTTTAGGGCTGCAGGAACACCGGCTTTGCGAAAATATTTCTGCGCCAGAATGTCGGTTGCTACCTGTGAAAATTGAGCTGGTACTTCAATATTTTCAGCCTGAAACACGATCGTACCATCTGGGTTGCGAATCTCGCTTGTCGCTGACCTAAATTCAATATTTGCGTAGGCGTCTTGACCAGATGTCGTGAACCGTCTTTCAAAATGCATTTATCTTTTCCTTTGTTACGTTTTTAATCACAACTCATATAGCTGAGAATTTTGTTTAATTTCTTGATCTTACCGATGTTTGATATGGATTTAGTCACAACATGTAGCGTGCGCCTACGAAGTAAACTACATTATATAGCGGGATATGGACAATAGCCAAAACGCGTCACAGGACAAAAAAATGCCATAAAAATGCCCTGATGTAGGGTCTTACTCTTACCGATCAAGTGTCACTTCTGAGAGTAAGTCTCTGATGAAAAGTTATTTTCATAAACACAGTAATGTGAAAATTAGGCTTTAAAACTGCGGCAAAAAAAACGCTTATCGCAATCGGCTGTAAACGCAGCGGGATGATATCGGGGCTGACCATGGTAATCGCATTAGCAGATAAAAATATTTTAGGTCATAGGCTGGTTGATGGCTGGACGCGCTGGGTTGCTTGCGCCTATAGTGGGGCGGCGAAAAGACAAACTCAAAACAGCAAAGCATAGAGGGCAGGCGGTCGATGGATTTCGTAACTTTGATGACGCTAAAGCTAACGGCGAACGAGATTGGCACTGACCAGTTTGGCAACCGCTATTATGAGGAGCGCCGCGCCCGCGCCGGCAAGCCGCCGCGCCGTTATGTTCGTTACAACGGTATTGCCGAAGCGTCAAAAGTGCCTGCCGATTGGCATGGCTGGCTGCATCATACCGAATCAACACCACCGCCGGTTGGTGGTTATGACAAGCATGTGTGGCAGCAGGAACATCAACCGAATGTAACTGGCACCACCCACGCCTATCGCCCAGATGGACATATGCTGAAAGGCGGAAAACGCAAACCGGCAACCGGTGATTATGAGCCTTGGAACCCAGCCTGAATCATGTGATCATTGTTGGGTGATATTGTTGCACCATCGCATCACGCCTTTCGGATCAAGTAGCTAGGAGATAACAGCCATGCATCGCAATACTTTGGAAACCGTTATGGGCGCCATCGTTTTGTTGGCGGCGGCTGGTTTTGTCGCGCTTGCCTATGAAGCGGCAGATGTGAAAGGCAGTGGCGGCTATGAGATTGCCGCCGAATTTGGCAGCACAGGCGGCCTTTCGGTTGGTGATGATGTTCGCATTTCGGGCATTAAAGTGGGCCAGATCACGGCGCAGCAACTTGATCCCATTACCTATGTTGCCAAAGTGTCGATGGCGATTGAACCAACGATTAAAATTCCAAGCGACAGCAGTGCGCGCATTACCGCCGCGTCGCTTTTAGGGGGTAATTATCTGGAATTAATGCCGGGTGCTGCCACTGACACGCTTGCGGCTGGTGCGGTGATTTATGATACCCGCGACCCGATCAGCCTTAGTGATCTTCTTGGCAAGGCTGTATTCTCATCCAATAATTCGGCGAATTAATATGCCTCAGGTGATGCGCCAACCAGCGATCATCTGGTCTGCCATTCACGCAAAATCTGGGCATGTTAGCGTCTGGCGTTGGCGTTCTATGTTGGTGGCCATTGCTTGTCTTTGGCCATTCTTGGCAGGTGCTTTCTTGGCAGGGTCTGCTGGCGCGACGACATGGATTGATGGGAACAAGGCTCGATTGCAGGCGCTTGATAAAATTACTGCCCGCATTTCAACCGTTGAAGCGCCTGTTGGTGCGGCGCGGTTTTATGGCACGCTAGAAATCACCATCAATCGCTGCGCCTTTCATCCGCCCGAAGAACCGCCGGAAAATGCCGCTTTTATCACCGTTCGTGATCGCGGCTATGACGGGCTTGCCCCAAAGCAGGTTTTTTCCGGCTGGATTTTTTCCTCCAGCCCGGCGATATCGGCGCTTGAACATCCGGTTTATGATCTGACGCTTCTTGCCTGTTTTGCCGATTAGGGGCGAGGTTTGGCCAATTGATCGAGATAGGGCATAACCAAGGCGGCGCTTGGCGTGTCAAAATGCAGATCACCATCACTGGCAAGCGCCTCGGCAAGGCGGCCTTGAAACTCTGACCGGTCAATTTCGGTTACGCCGAATTGTTGTAAATGATCATTGGTGAATTGCGCATCAAGCAATAGGAAATTGCCGTGGCGAAGCCGCGCCATTAAATGAACAAGCGCAATTTTCGAGGCATCGCTTTTGCGCGAAAACATCGACTCGCCAAAAAAAGCCGCCCGCAGCGCCACACCATATAGCCCGCCAATAAGTGCGCCATCCAACCAAACCTCAATCGAATGGGCAAAGCCCATCTTGTGAAGCGCAATATAAAGCTGGCGGATATCTTTATTGATCCATGTGTCGGTGCGTTGATCACTTGGTGCCGCGCAGGCGTCAATGACCGCAGTGAAATCCTGATCCAGCGTCACCTCATAGGGCGCTTGGCGAACACGGCGTTGCAACCGCCGCGGAATATGAACGCCGCGGCCAAGCGAATGATCAATCGGAATCAGCGCTCGCCGGTCAGGGTCATAGAATTTTATGTCCAGACTGTCATGGCTGTCAGCCATCGGAAACAGCCCAAGCGAATAGGCTTTGATAATTGTCTCGGGCGAATAGATATAGTGATCAGCCATGCAATGCCTCTAACCAAAGGGGCGCGAAGCTTAGTCTTTTTTCAAAAACACTTCTTCAAGCCAGCGGATATTATAGCTGCCATCTTTGATCGCATCGGCATCGACAAGTCGTTTATGAAGTGTCAGTGTTGTCGGAATAGGCTCAACAATAAATTCTTGCAACGCCCGCCGCAGCCGCGCCAGACAATGATCCCGATCATCGCCATGAATAATCAGCTTGGCGATCAAGCTGTCATAATAGGGTGGCACCGAATAGCCCGAATAAAGACAGGATTCAACGCGAACACCTGGCCCGCCGGCAGCGTGAAAGGCGGTCACTTTGCCGGGCGTTGGCATAAAGGTTTCGGGATGTTCGGCATTGATACGGCATTCAATCGCATGACCGGTAAAGGTCACATCGTCTTGGGTAAATGACAGCGGCATGCCAGCTGCAATACGAATTTGTTCGCGTACCAGATCAACGCCAGTGATTTCTTCGGTGATTGGATGTTCAACCTGAAGGCGGGTATTCATTTCGATAAAGAAAAATTCGCCATCTTCATACAGAAATTCCATCGTGCCAACGCCAAGATATCCCATCTTGCGGGTGGCTTCGGCGGCAATGCCACCGATGCGCGCGCGCTGTTCGGCGGAAAGGGCTGGCGATGGGGCTTCTTCAAATAGTTTTTGGTGACGGCGCTGAACCGAACATTCGCGTTCGCCAAGATGCACAACATTGCCATGCGAGTCGGCAATCACCTGCACTTCGATATGGCGCGGCTGGCCAAGATAACGCTCAAGATAAACCGTATCATCACCAAAGGCGGCTTTGGCTTCGGCGCGTGCAGCCGAAAAGGCTTCGCCAAGGTGATCAGCGGTTTCGGCCACTTTCATGCCGCGTCCCCCGCCACCCGAAGCGGCCTTGACCAAAAGTGGATAGCCAACATCCGCGCCAATACGTTGCGCCTCGGCAAGGGTGTGAACGGCACCGGGTGAGCCCGGAACAAGTGGCAGGCCGGCGTCGGCGGCGGTGATTTTGGCCTCAACCTTGTCACCCATTGCGCGAATATGGCGCGGCTCAGGGCCGATAAAGGTCAATCCATGGGCGGCAACAATTTCGGCAAAATCGGCATTTTCAGACAGGAAACCAACACCCGGATGCACCGCATCGGCACCCGTGATGGCAACGGCTGATAAAATAGCCGGAATATTCAGATAGGATTCGGCGCTGCTTGGCGGGCCAATACAAACCGATTCATCGGCAAGGCGAACTGGCATTGAATCGGCATCAGCGGTCGAATGAACCACCACCGATGGAATGTCCAGCTCTTTACAGGCACGAAGCACCCGCAAGGCAACATCACCACGGTTGGTTATCAGGATTTTTTTGAACATGGCGACTATTCTACAATCACAAGCGCTTCGCCAAATTCGATTGGCTGGGCGTTCTGCACGAAAATTTTCACAACCGTGCCAGCCTTTGGCGCGGTAATCGGGTTCATCACCTTCATCGCTTCGACAATGAACAGGGTTTGACCGGCGGTAACGGTTGCGCCTTCGGTGATAAAGGCAGGCGCATCAGGTTCAGGGGCTGTATAGACCGTGCCAACCATTGGCGATTTGACGGCGCCCGGATGATCGGCCGGGTTTGCCGGCGGTTCTGCCACAGGCTCGGCAATGGCAGCAGGCGCGGCGGCGGCAACAGGCGCAGCAGCGACAGGCGCGGCAACGGCAACGGGCGCAGCAGTGGTAACGCGTGATAACCGGATCGCAACAGCTTCGGTTTCATATTCAAGCTCGGCAAGCCCCGCCTGATCAAGGATGTCGGCAAGTTCTTTTACAAAACTGGCTTCATTGCTTGCGGCGGCGGTTTTTGCCGCTGATTTTTTTGGTGTCGTTGCCATTTTGATCTATGTCTCCGAATGCAGATTGGGAATGGCGTTAATGGCCATGTAATAGGATGATGCGCCAAAACCGGCAATGACGCCTTTGGCAATCGCTGAAATCAGCGATACATGCCGGAAAGATTCGCGGCTATGGACGTTTGAAAGATGCACTTCGATGACCTCGCCCGGAAATAGCGACAGCGCGTCGCGAAGCACAACGGATGTGTGGGTCAGTCCAGCAGCATTGATGATGATCCAATCCACCTTGCCAACAGCTTGCTGGATTTTCTCGATCAATTCGCCTTCCAAATTGGATTGGAACCAATCCAGTTCCATGCCATGCCCGGCTGCCAATTGACGGCATTGTGCTTCAATATCGCCAAGCGTTTCATGGCCATAGATATCGGGCTCACGCATGCCAAGCATGTTGAGATTTGGGCCGTTCATAACAAGAATATTCATTGATTTTGCCATTGTTCGGTTACAGTACACTCACTTCGCCAGCCATGCAAACAGCCTAGCCCTGTTTGGTGCGCTCCTTATCAATCACAGTTTGCAATTCCTCCATGCCAATCGCACCGGGAATCACCGTATCGCCAATCACAAGACCCGGCGTGCCATTGATACTCAAGGCCGCTGCCGCGCTTCGTGTCCGTGTGATAATAGCCGTTGTTTCGGGGCTGTCCATATCTTGCTTTAATTGTGCAAGGTCAAGACCTGCCGCCCCAGCAGCTTGCATGATCGAGGCGTCATTGACCTGCCCGCGATAGGTCATCATTTCAGTGTGGAACGATTTGAATTTCCCCTGTTTCTGGGCGGCAATTCCAGCTTTGGCGGCGGTAACAGATGATTGGCTAAGGATTGGAAATTCCTTGACCACCAAGCGGACATCGCCATTTGCCGCAAGCATTTGCATGATCGGGGCAAACATGCGTTTGCAATAGCCACAATTATAATCGGAAAACTCATAGACAGTCAGGCTGCCATTTGGATTGCCCATAACCGGATCGCCACCATCATTGCGAACGAGCATGATGCCCGCTTGCACGCGCTCAGCTTCTTCGCGTGCGGCCAAAGATACCAGCGCATCGCGAAGCACTTCGGGATTGTTCTTGATATATTGTTCGATGACCTGCTGCATTTCGGCGCGGTCTTTCTGATCCATATCAGCCGTTACCGGTGTCGTGGCGAGGCCAATCAACATCAAAGGCAATGCAATCATAGAGACAAAAAAGCGTGACATTCACATTATCCTTTTGATTTTGGGATCCTTTTGATTTTGAGACCCTTTATCATTTTGGGCAAATCGCCGCTGGAAACTAATAACCCAGCCAAATGCCTCACATCTTATAACGGATTAATGTCGCTATTGCAAAGCCGTCACGGCGCGAGTTTGCCAAAGCGGAACAGAATGTCATTAGCGCGGTTGCGAAGCGCATCTTTCGGCCTGTCATCGGCCAAAACCCGTTTGGCCATTCGCACCGCCTGTTGGTCATCGCCAAGCAAAAGCGCTTCTTCGGCAAGCGCTAGATCAGCCGCTGCAATATCGCCGTTTCGTCCATAGGCAATCGCTAATTGTCGGCGGATGAAGGCCCATTTCGGTTCGGTTTTTTGTGCCGCTGAAATCGCCTCGATCGCGCGTGAAAGGCGCTTTTTGTCATTTGTTGCAATCAGCGCCCGTCCAAGATTGACCAGAATTTGCGGGCTGCTCGGTCGGAAAGTCAGCGCCGTTTCATAGGCTGCCGCTGCCGCCCCAGCCTTGGCCATTGACAGCAAAATATCGCCGCGAAATTCATGATAGAAGGGATCAGAAGGATGCGCCGCGGATAGTCGATCCATCAAGGTGATTGCTGCTGCTAAATCGCCGCGCCGATATTGTGCAATCGCTTGGCTGTAGATCGCATCGGCACTGTCTGTTTTGGCGGATTGACGTAAAACGCTTTGCGCTGGTTCACCATAGGCGCGAAGCTTGGCCACAAGCCGGTCCATCAATTTTGTGTCATCGGCTGAAAGCGGGGCTGATTTATGGCCGTCCTGACGCGCATGATCTTGATAGACGGCAAGGCGCTGGGCTGAATCGGGATGCGTTTGATAATATTGGCTTTGCCGGCTTTCGGGAAGGGCGCGTTGCGCTGCCATACGCCGCATCATTTGTTCGAGACCAGCCGAGCTGATGCCAGCCTTGTCTAGATATTCAAGCCCCAATTCGTCAGCAACAGCTTCATCATAGCGGAATGAACGAAGCAATTTGCGCTTGGCCTGATCGGTGCCGCCAACCATAACCCCGACAGCCGCATCACTTGGTGCCCCGCCGGCAGCAAGCGCAAGCGCGGCAATCGCGGCAAGCGTGCCTGCGGTTCCGGCATCGCGTAAAGCCTCATCACGGCGCGGCACATGACCGGCTTTTAAATGGCCAAGCTCATGTGCGATCACGCCTAAAATTTCTTCAGCTGATTGGGCGTTGAGCAAAAGACCCGAATGGATATAGATAACGCGCTCGCCAGCCACAAAAGCATTATAGCTGCTGTCGATAATGATCCTGATGCTAATGGCATCCGGCGCATAGCCGGCAGCGCGCATCAATGGCGTTGCCAAGGTTTGCAGGCCGGTTTCCAACTCGGTATCTCTGATCAATCCGGCTAATGCCGATTGGGTAATGGTGATTGAAAACAGCGATATCAAAGCCAGCTTTCGTAAAAATGAATATCTCATGGAATAATTTTTCCGACAAATTTATGGCGTGTTTAAGACAGCTCTGCTATAGCCAAGTCCCCGTAGCGTGTGGTTGCAGGCTATGCAAACACAATCCCCCTGCCATATTGATCTGATCATGGCATGAATTCACTGGAATGAACAATGGCCTTAAAAGTTAGTCAAGCAAGCGAAATCCCTGCCTTTCTTGCCATGCAGGTAATGAAACGTGCAAAAGAGATGCAGGCCGCCGGAAGCGACCTTGTTCATCTTGAGGTCGGACAGCCATCAACGCCACCGCCAGCCGCCGTCTCCAACGCATTGCAAGCGTCCTTGAAACATGTTGCGTCGCATGGCTATTCGGTTGGTTTGGGATTGCCTGAATTGCGGCAACGGATTGGACAGCATTATCAAGATTGGTATCAATTGCCGCTGGATTGGCAACGGATCGCCGTCACACCCGGATCATCACTTGGCTTTGCGATTGCCTTTTTATCGGCCTTTGACAAGGGCGATCGTATTGCCATCGCCACGCCCGGATATCCGGCCTATTTCAATCTGATGCTGGCGCTTGGGATCAAGCCGCAATTGCTGCCCGCCCGTGCCGCGCAAAACTGGATGCCCGATCTCGACTCATTGGTTGCAACCGATAACATTCCCGATGGGCTGTTGCTGGCAAGTCCGGCAAATCCAACCGGCGTTGTGATGCGCGATGACGAGCTTGAAGCCGTCTGCCGCTGGTGTGACAAGCATGGTGTGCGCCTGATCATGGATGAAATCTATCATGGCCTGACCTTTGGCAAACGAACCAAGAGCGCGCTTGCCTATACTGATAATGCCATCATCATCAATTCTTTTTCGAAATATTTCTGTATGACCGGCTGGCGTCTTGGTTGGATGGTGCTTCCCGAAGATTTGGTGCCAACCGCCGAAATGTTGGCGCAGAATATGTATATTTCAGCGGCAACGATTAACCAGCTTGGCGCGATTGCCGCCTTTGATTGTTATGATGAACTTGATTCGCATATTCCGCGCTATGAAGAAAATCGTGATCTTCTCTATCGCGGCTTGCCAGCCGAATTTTTGGGCAATCACGCACCATCAGATGGGGCCTTTTATCTCTATGCCGATGTTAGCGCTTTGACCAATGATTCGATTGCTTTTGCCGATCGCATTTTGACCGATACCGGCGTTGCGATGACGCCGGGTGTTGATTTCGATGCAGTTGATGGGCGGTCACATATGCGGCTATCCTATGCCGGCAGCACGCAAGATATGAAAAAGGCAATTCAACGCCTGAATGATTGGCTTGCCGGTCAGGGTCGCTAGCGGCCAGTCGAAACCGGCCGCCAGCTCTCAATTTCATTCACAAAGGCAATGATTGCCTAACTTCGTGACCACCATCCGCTGCGGCGTGATTTTGGCTCGCTACTGCCAATTTCGACAACATCTTGCGGGGCTGAACTGATCGCTTCGCGTGCTGCTGGCGCATCGGCGGGTGCCCTGTTATTGGCGCTGGCTTCGGCGTTATTTGCATCAGCGACTTTTGCTGGTGCTTTTTTTGCCGCTTTTCCTGCCGGTTTTTTCGCTGCTGGTTTGGCTGCGGCCGCATCTTGTTCTGGCTTGTCACCAGCATCGGCTTTGGCTTTTGGCTTGCGTGCGCGGGCAGGTTTTTTAGCAGGCTTTTCAGCACCGCTATCAGCTTCAGCTTTGCTGTCTTCGATTTTGGCAGGGGCTTCAGCTTTGCTATCTTCGGCTTTAGCCTCATCTGCTTTTTGGGCATCATCTGCTTTTACGGCGTTTGCTGGTTTTTTGCGTCTTCGTGCCGGCTTTTTTGGAGCCGCCGCCGCATCGCCATTACCGTCTGCTGAGGCAGTATTTATCGAACCATCGCTGGCAGGTTCGGCCGCTGCTTCTGGTGCTTTATTATCTGCAATGCCACTATCTTTTGGGGCAGTATCTTTTGCGACATTATCCGCTGCGGCTGGATCAGCCTTAGCAACATGGCGTCCACGGCCGCGACCGCGGCCGGTTTTGGCCTTTGGCGCAGCGTCGTCATTCGCTGCAACACCATCAGTTGCGGTGTCGGTGCTGCTGGCAGCGGCTTGATCTTCGCCATTTGGCGCTGATGCTGCCTGATTGTCACCAGTTTGATTCTCACCAGTCTGATTATCACCAGTTTGGCCGTCTTCACCATTGCGCCGACGCCGACGCCGACCGCCGCGACGTCCGCGCCGCCGCCGTTTTGCACCACCATCTTCGCTGCCGGTTTCGTCATTTTCCGGATGTGGCGCTGCATTTGCTTCCGTTTCAGCTGCCTCATCTTTATCCGGATCGCTTGTATCCGGTTTGACATTATTATTGGCATGGCGTGGCTGCTGCGGCTGGCGTGATTGTTGTTTGGTTTGGGCTTTGCCCTGCCAGCCAACACGATCAACCTTATATTCTGGGGCGATCAGACTGTCATCAGACAGCAAAATAACCATAATGCCAAACCGTGCTTCAATCTCGGCAATTGCGCTTCGTTTATGGTTCAAGATAAACAGCACCACATCGCGATGGGCGGTGATATGCAATTCATCCATTTTGCCTTTTTGCGCTTCTTCTTCGATTGACCGCAGCAATTGCAGGGCGGCGGTGTCAATCGACCGAACGCGACCCGTGCCTTCACAATGCGGGCAAAGATTACTGATTGATTCATTGATGCTGAGCCGCAGCCGCTGGCGCGACATTTCAAGAAGACCAAAATGGCTGATCGAACCAATTTGAATCCGTGCGCGGTCATTGCGCATTGCATCTTTCATCCGGCGTTCAACCGCATGTTGATTGCGGTTTTCTTCCATATCAATGAAATCGACAACAATGAGACCAGACAGATCACGAAGTCGAAGCTGGCGACCTAATTCTTCGGCGGCTTCAAGGTTGGTTTTCAGCGCGGTTTCTTCAATATTGCGTTCGCGCGTTGATTTACCCGAATTCACGTCAATGGCGACAAGCGCTTCGGTTTGATTGATTACCAGATAACCGCCAGATTTTAACGTCACCTGCGGGCTGTGGATGGTGTCCATCTGATTCTCAACATTGAAATGCTGGAAAATCGGATGTGTGCCTTCATATTTCTGAACCTTTTTCAGATGGCTTGGGATCAGCATCTTCATCTGGTTACGGGCGATCTTATAAGCCTCTTCGCCTTCGACAAGCACTTCGTCAACTTCGCTTGTGTAAAGATCACGAATTGACCGTTTGATCAAATCGCCTTCTTCATGGATCAGGCAGGGGGCTTGTGATTCAAGCGTGCGCGCGCGGATATCATCCCATAATTTTGACAGATAGGTAAAATCACGCGCAATTTCGGTTTTGGTGCGTTTGGCACCGGCAGTGCGAACGATTACGGCCATTCCGGCTTGGATATCCAACCCGCCAACAACTGTTTTCAGTCGCTTACGATCGGCAATATTGGTGATTTTCCGGCTAACGCCGCCGCCACGATTATTATTTGGCATCAATACGCAATAGCGTCCGGCAAGTGACAGATAGGTTGTCAAAGCCGCGCCTTTATTCCCGCGCTCTTCTTTCACGACCTGCACAAGCATGATCTGTTTGCGCGAAATCACTTCTTGAATTTTATAGCGTTTTACCTGACGTTTTGGCCGGATATCTTCTTCATCCGCCTCTTCGCCGCCAATGGTTTCAGGCGCGCCATCAGAACCAGTTTCATCACTGTCATCATCGCCCTCGGCACTATCTGCCTCGATCAGGGCTTCACGGTCTTCAATTGGAATACGGTAATAATCTGGGTGAATTTCACTAAAGGCCAGAAAGCCCTGACGGTTTCCGCCATATTCAACAAAAGCTGCCTGCAAAGACGGTTCAACGCGTGTGACCCGTGCTAGATAGACATTTCCTTTTAGTTGTTTCCGGTTTTCTGTTTCATAGTCAAAGTCTTCAATGCGTGTTCCGCTTAGCAGCACCACCCGCGTTTCTTCGGCTTGGCGTGCATCGATTAATAGGCGTTTTGTCATGTACTTGTCTTTCCCCGGCCAACCTTGTTCGGCTGTCAAATTCAGACAGTGTGTTAACTAGGCATGGCAGGTGTTGAGAATCCAGACCAAATCCACGCGCAGTACCGACCATAAAGCGGTGGCCATAATGGCTGCTTTTGTCATGTGATCGGTTTGGCTGAGTCATTTAGATTAGTCCGGTGGTTTCAAATCGCGTTGTGTGTCCTGATGATAAGGCTCGCTGGCGGTCAGTGACATGGCACAATAATTAGGATCATTCATAATTACGGCATAACAAAGATCGTCGAGATAAACACCATCAGGTGAATAATTCAATTGCAGTTCGGCGGTAAAAATGTCGGTTTGTTTGCTTTCTGCTGTTGGCGCATTGGCGCCACTCATGTCAGAAAAACCAAACTTTTGCCTCGAACTTAATTCCCTTATATACCTGCTAAAGCTTTTTTGCCAACTAAAGTAATGCCGTTTTGATAATTAGCATGATTTATCTTTGTCGCGAGCGAGGCATGGGCTAGGTTTCGGTGATCGTGATCGGCGATAGCAAAGAAGGCCAGACTTGGTTAAAATATCGATGATGATAACTGTTAAGGCAATGCTCGCCGCAATTGGCCGCTCTATCCTGTTCCTGGCAATGGGCTTGGTGCTAGCAGCAACGGGTCAGGCTTTTGCCGAAAATGCCGTCACCGGAATGCGTGTTGGCGCGGTGCAAATTGATGACCGCACCGGTTTGCGGCTTGTGATCGAAACCAAAGCCCCGTTAAAAGCCAGCCTTTTGCTGTTGCAATCGCCTTATCGTTTGGTGATTGATATGCCCAAAACTAGCTGGAATGTGGACAAGCTGGCGCGGCGCGGCAATTTGCAAGTTGCCCCCGGTTCGGCCTATCGTTTTGGAAACCCAAAGCCGGACATCGGCCGGTTGGTGATCGAGCTTGAAAAACCGGCAGCGCCCGTGCGGGTCTTTGCCCTTCCACCGGCAGGGGGCGGCAACCGTTTTGTGATTGATCTGCTTGATCGCGGAAAAACCGCATTTCTAGTGGCATCCTCAGCGCTGGAAAAAACCCCAAACATTGATCTTAGCAATGCTGTTAACGATCGCGCGATGGTCAAAGATGCTGATCGGGTGAAAACGGTCAAGCCATTGACCATGCCACTGCCAAAATCCAAACCGGCGCGCCATGCGAATAAGCCAGCCACGACGGAAATTGCCGCACCAAAGCCTCGCCCGCGAAAATGGATTGTCTTTATTGATGCTGGGCATGGCGGCAAAGATCCGGGTGCGCTTGGCAAGGCAGGGACGGCGGAAAAAAACATCACCTTGGCGGCGGCGCGTGAACTGGCAAGTCAATTGCGCGCCACGGGCAAAATAACCCCGATTTTGGCGCGTGATGACGACCGGTTTTTGCGGCTTCGCCAGCGCATCCGGCTGGCGCGGCAAAATCAGGCCGATTTGTTCATTTCGCTTCATGCTGATTCGGCGCCAAGATCATCGGCGCGGGGCATTTCGGTGTTTAGCCTGTCAGACAAAGCCTCGGACAAAGAAGCGGCCGCATTGGCGCGTCAGGAAAATAGCGCCGATTTGATTGGTGGGCCGGATTTGTCCGCCGAAGATCCCGAGGCAGCGGGCGCGCTGGTGCGGATGTTCCAACGCGAGTCAATGAATCAATCGGCGCGGTTTGCTGCGGCAATTTTAAAACAGATTCGCGATTTGCCCGGGGGCGATAAGCGCGGGCATCGGTTTGCCGGTTTTGCTGTTTTGAAAGCGCCTGACATGCCGTCGGTGCTTGTCGAGATGGGCTTTTTATCAAACCGGCAAGACGAGGCGAATTTGAATAAGAAATCTTACCGGCAGGATTTGTCGAAACGGCTAACAAAGGCCATTCTTGTTTACCTGAATGAATATGGTCCCAAAATATAAAGGCTGGCGGCGCATCATCGATATGGCGGCAAAACCATGAAAAAAAGGCTGTTACCCGTTAAAAAGACGCGTATCAAAATGAAGAAAAGGGCTGGATTGCCATATCTACGCCCAATTTCGGCTATATTGTCAGAATCATGTTAAGATTTATTTCGATTACATTATCCTTTGTTTTCCTGATGTGCATGCTTGCTGGTGCTGGCATCCTTTGGGTTTTCTGGACCTATGGAAAAGATCTTCCTGATTATCAGCAGCTTGCCAATTATGAACCGCCTGTTGTGACCCGCATTCATGCTGGCAACGGGGCGTTGCTGGCCGAATATGCCAGTGAAAAGCGGCTTTTTGTGCCGGTTGAGGCCATCCCGCCACGATTGATCCATGCTTTTATTTCGGCTGAAGACAAAGCATTTTACAATCATTTTGGCATTGATTTGCGCGCTTTGGCGCGGGCAATTGTGACCAATATCGTCAATTATGGCAAAGGCCGGCGACCGGTTGGTGCCTCGACGATCACCCAGCAGGTTACCAAGAATTTCCTGCTGACAAATGAAGTTTCGATTGAACGCAAAATCAAAGAAGCAATCCTGTCGCTTCGGATGGAACGCGCTTTTAGCAAAGACCAGATTTTGGCGCTTTATCTGAACGAAATTTATCTTGGGCGTGGCAGTTACGGCGTTGCGGCGGCGGCGTTGAATTATTTTGATAAATCGCTTGGTCAATTGGAATTGCCGGAAATTGCCTATCTTGCTGCGCTGCCAAAAGCGCCAAATAACTATCACCCGGTTCGCAATCTTCGCGCGGCAACCATCCGGCGCAACTGGGTTTTGGATGAAATGCAGCAAAACGGCTATATCTCGCAAAATGAAGCTGATGCGGCAAAGGCAGTGCCGCTGCGGATGATCGGACAAAGCGGATTTGACGCTGCCGAAGCGCCTTATTTTACCGAGGAAGTGCGCCGCCAGCTTATTAGCCGCTTTGGTGAAACATCACTTTATGATGGTGGTTTATCGGTTCGCACGACGCTTGATCCCTATTTGCAGCAAATTGCCGATAATGCGCTTGAACGTGGGTTAGAAGCATTGGATCGACGGCAAGGCTGGCGTGGCCCGCTTGGCGTCATGCCGCAAGGGGCCGATATTGACAAGGTGCTTGCCGCGCAAACGGCAAAGTTGCGCGCGAACCATTTTGCCGCGCTGGTGACAAAGGTTGGGCCGCGAAGCGCTGAAATCTATGTGAATGGCCGCAATGCGATTATCCCGTTTGAGCTTGCTTTTTGGGCCTATCCGCCGCGCCGTGATGATGGCATTAGACCGCCACCCTTGCGTGATTTGCGCAAGGCTTTGTCCAAAGATGACATTGTCATTGTCCAGCCGCCCGGTTTTACGCCAGATTTGATCCGTAACGGTTTTGAACCTGCGCCAAATCATTTTGCATTGGGACAACGCCCCGATGTTGAAGGCGCGATTGTTGCGCTTGATCCGCATACCGGCCGTTTATTGGCTATGAGTGGCGGTTATAATTACGCTGAGTCAGAATTTAACCGCGCCGTTCAAGCGGTGCGCCAGCCCGGATCAGCTTTTAAACCTTTTGTTTATCTTGCGGCACTTGATGCTGGCTATAGCCCGACAACGCGCATTCTTGATGCGCCCTTGGTGGTGGATCAGGGGCCGGGCAAACCGAAATGGAAACCGGCAAACTATACCAAGCGTTTCTATGGCCCATCAATCATGCGGGTTGGTATCGAAAAATCACGAAATCTGATGACCGCACGCTTGGCGATGACAATTGGCATGGATCGGGTTCAGGACTATGCAAAACGCTTTGGCCTGAACGATGATTTACCCCCATTTTTATCAATGTCGCTTGGCGCTGGCGAAACGACCCTGCTTCGGCTGACATCTGCTTATGGCATGCTTGTGAATGGCGGGCGGAAAATCACCCCAAGCCTGATTGACCGGATTCAAGACCGCCATGGCAAAACCATTTACCGCCATGATGCGCGTGATTGTGGTTCTTGCGTGGCACCAGATGGCTGGTCAAATCAACCAATTCCAACATTGCCTGATACGCGTGAACAGCTAACTGATCCGGCATCGGCTTTTCAGATGGTGTCAATGTTAGAAGGTGTCATTAAACGTGGTACCGGTCGGTCGATCAATGATCTGGATCTGGTTGTCGCTGGCAAGACTGGAACCACCAATGACAATACAAATGGTTGGTTTATCGGCTTTACACCTGATCTGGCGATTGGCGTTTTCATCGGTTATGACCGGCCGCGTCCGCTTGGCAAACGTGAAACCGGTTCAACAGTGGCGGTACCGATTTTTGGCGATTTTCTGATGCGGTCGCAAATTGACAAGCCGGTGATTCCGTTCCGGCGACCAAATGATATTCAGGTCATTCCGGTTCATGCCGAAACGGGCGAACGTGTTTTGCCAAAAGACCAGCAAGCGATTTTGGAGATTTTTAAACCCGGCCAGCGGCCGGGTGGGGTGTTGATTGATGTTGCCCCCGGCATGGATGGTCAGGCGACAACAACGGGCGGCACATTGGCGACACAGGGGCTTTACTAGGCGCTATCTTGCCGCTAGATAAGAATTGAGGCTTGCCACAATACCCCCCGGCGCGTTAGGTACAAGCATTCCTTGTTTCCTTCATTGCAGGCTGGACTCCGATACCATGCAGGCCGAAACCACCGCAAAAATAGACATTATCAAAACGGCAATTGATCTGCTTTGCAAACATATCAAATATGATGATGCCAAGGCGCAGCTTGCCAACCTTGAAAGCGTGATTTCCGATGGTGACTTTTGGAATGATCAAGCCAGCGCACAAGAAACCATGCGCGAAAAAAACCGTCTTGAACGTCAATTGGCGGTTATTGATGCGCTTCAATTGGAAATGGATGATGCGATCGAGTTGCTTGAGCTTGGTACGGCCGAAGGTGATGACGAAATCATTGATGATGCCGAAGCATCATTAACCAAACTTGTGGCAATTGCCGAAAAACGCCAGCTTGAAAGCCTGCTATCGGGCGAGGCTGATGCGAATGACTGTTTTATTGAAGTTCACGCTGGTGCTGGTGGAACCGAGGCGCAGGACTGGGCATTGATGCTGATGCGCATGTATAGCCGGTGGAGCGAGGCGCGCGGTTTTAAATTGCAAATCATCGAAGAAAGCGCGGGCGAAGAAGCTGGTATCAAATCGGTCACGATGCGGATTGATGGCGAAAATGCCTATGGCTGGATGAAAACTGAATCAGGCGTTCATCGTTTGGTTCGGATTTCACCTTTTGATAGCTCGGCGCGCCGCCATACAAGCTTTGCCAGTGTTTGGGTCTATCCGGTTGTTGACGATAATATTGAAATTGAAATCGAAGATAAGGATTTGCGGATTGACACTTACCGCGCATCCGGTGCCGGTGGCCAGCATGTCAACAAAACCGACTCAGCAATCCGCATTACCCATTTACCAACAAATATTGTTGTTCAATGTCAGAATGACCGGTCGCAGCATCGCAATCGGGCAACCGCTTTTAACATGCTAAAAGCCCGTCTTTACGAATTGGAACTGCAACGCCGTGAAGATGCGGCGAATGATGCTGCGTCAAGCAAAACCGATATTGGCTGGGGAAACCAGATCCGGTCTTATGTTCTGCATCCTTATCAGATGGTAAAGGATTTGCGAACCAATGTTGAAAAGGGCAATGCGCAGGGTGTTCTTGACGGCGATCTTGATGATTTTATCGAGGCCAGCCTTGCCGCGCGTGTTGGCAATCAACGTTAGGCGTTAGGCCTTTTTCCGGGTGATGCCACCAAATCATCTCTTGTGGCAAGCGGGCCATAAAACGCCGCTGAAAAACGCGCCGCATTACGGGCTGCGATGTTAAATGGCGGTTTTAAGTCGCCGTGAAAATAACGCTTAACAAGGCTATGCCATGTGCTGACCGGATCAAGACGATCCATGCCGCACATATAGTCGAACCATCGTTTTCCAACCGATACATGCGTAATTTCATCGGTCATGATGATGCCAAGCGCATTTGCCGTTTCGTCATCACCAACCGATTTCAACCGGTCGATCATGGTTGGCGTCACATCAAGCCCGCGCGCCTCAAGCACAAGCGGTGCGATCGCCAGTCGCGCCAAAAGATCATGTTTGGTGGCATCAGCGGCCTGCCATAGGCCGTCATGTGCTGGCAAATCGCCATAAGCCGCATCTAGATCAGCAAGCCGGTCACTTAACATCAGAAAATGTCGTGCCTCATCATCGGCAACGCCAAGCCAGTCATGATAAAAATCCACCGGAAGCTGCGTCTTGGTAAAGCGGCTGGCCATATCCAGAGCCAGATCAACCGCATTTAACTCGATATGGGCAATGGCATGAAGAAGTGCGATCCGGCCCGAGGCCGATTGGGTGATCCGCCGCCGTGGCACCTCACGCGGGGGGCGCAATAATGGGCGGTCAGGCCGACCCGGCCGATCTGGCGGCGGCTGGTTGCCAAGCGCAAGCGTGGCATCTTTCCACGCGGCAACAAGATGGCGCGTTGCCGTGGCTTTTTGGCGCGCATCCGAAATGCAAAGCACGTCACATATCGCGCCGCTAAGCGTTGTCTTTGATGCGTCTGGCATGATTATAGCGCTTTCAATCTCTCCAGAACATCGGCCGCATGACCAGCAACCTTTACCTTTGGCCATATGGCGGCAATCTTACCATCACTGTCGATGATAAAACTGGCACGTTGAATGCCCATATATGTTTTGCCATACATCGATTTTTCAACCCAAACGCCAAATTCTTCGCAAAAGCTGGTTTCGTGATCGGCGCCCAATAGACAGGTCAGGCCATATTTGGCGCGAAATTTTGCCTGTTTCGCTGGTTTGTCTTTGGAAACACCAATCACCACGGTTTTTTGCGCGGTAAATTCATCGTGAAGGGCGGAAAATTGTTCGGCTTCTTTGGTGCATCCCGGGGTGTCGGCACGCGGAAAGAAGAACACGACCACTTTTTTGCCACCTTGTTCGGCTAATGAAAACATGTCGGTATCGGTTGGAATCGACAAAGTGGGGGCATAATCACCAATCGCAAGCATAAAATGTCCTAATCATTTGCACTGGCGCTGAAATAACAGCGCGCTTTGTTTGTTTGAGGTCTTGTTGATGATAGATAATATTTTTCTGCCAGATCGCAAGACAGCCAGTGTTGGGCATGGTAAACAAAAGCAAGATTTAAAGCGATAGAGGATGCGGCGTGTTTGCTGATCGACATTTCACCGCCATAGGCATTTTCAAGACTTTTGTGATCACTGTCTTGTTGCTGGCAACGATGATTTTCGGGGCTGGTTATGTTTATGTGAACCAAGCTGGTGGCCTTCGCCGTCTTCTTGAAACCGAATTGTCGCGTATGGTTGGCAATGGCTCGGCCTCGGTTGGGGATGCGCGGCTTCATTTTGCATTATCGCGCCACCCGCTTCAGCTTGGCGCAGAAAATATTGTCATTAATCTTGAGCGTGACCAGATCGACCTGCCGAATGTCGAAATCGGCTTTGGCCTGACAAGTCTGTTTGACGGCCGGCCAGAAACGATTTTGCTGCGTGGGATCAAGCTTGATCTTGTGAAGAACGCGTCAGGCTGGTCCGGTTCGCCAGCCGTTATTTTTCTCGATCAGCTCGCCAAACAATCAAACCAGCTTGAAGCCGACAAACCAAGATTGGGTGCCAGTCAAAACCGCCTTGGCGGGGTGAAATTGATTGCGATTGAAACTGATCGTCTGTCGCTTTCGCATGAAACTGGCGCTTTGCCAAAGCTGGCTTTCGCCGATATCAATATTGATGTGACCTCCGGTGATGATGGCACTGTTGCCGGCAGCCTGCGGGCGCGACGGCTGGCAAGCGATGATGCGGCTGCGGGCAGTTTCACCCTGTCATTTGATGGCTGGCCCGGAAGCGATTCTTTTGCGTTTGATATGAGCGCGTCTGATCTGAACACAGCCGATATCAGCGGTTATATTGACCGGCTTCCTGTCGCCTTGCGCCAGATCGGCGTTTTATCGGGGCATCTTGGCCTTGAGATGAAAAACGATTTATTGACCAAGCTGAATGCCGATGTTGCGCTGGTTGATGGCATGCTTGGCATTCCGGGTTTTGGCCGCGATGCGGCTTTTGATACGGCTGATCTGGTGTTTTCCTACAGCCGACCAAGCGACAGTTTAATGATTAGCAAAGCGGCATTGAATTTTGCCGATCAGCGGCGATTATCTTTTAATGGTGCGGTGACCCAGTTCCATGCCCCATCTGCCAATGTAAAGGGCATGATCGAGGCCAATAATCTGCCGATTCAATCATTGCTCGATGGCTGGCCTGATCCAGTGGCGGCTGATTTGAAACAGACTTTGCGGCAACGCTTTAGCGGCGGCCAATTCAAATTTGTCAAAGCTGAATTTCAAGGTGCTTTTCAATCTGAAACCAGCGCTTTGACATTATCTAGGCTTGGCCTTGAAAGCCAATTTGCCGGTGTTCGGGCAAATTTTGCCAGCGGTCAATATAAACGACTTGTCGCAACGATTGGCGGCGCATTGGGCATGAATGTTGGCAAAGGTGGACAGATTCAGGATGTTCTTGTCGATCTTGAAATGACCGATGGGTCAATGCTTCTCGACGGTTATGAACGGTCGGTTGATCTGGCGTCTGGGCAATTAAAATCAATGCTTCGCGGCGATGTGGCGACTCTGGAAAATCTGGCATTCGATATGGGAAGCGCTGGAAAGTTTAATCTTGGTGGCCGCGCTGAAATTGGCGATGGCTGGACGCTTCGTGATTTACAGCTGGATTTGAATGTGCCGGATATGGATGTGGTATTATTTTCGGCATTATGGCCGCAATGGGCGGCGCCTCAAACAGCATCATGGGTGGCGGAAAATATTCCGGCCGGACGGGTTCGGGACTCGAAGCTGTCATTTGCGGCGGATCTTGGTGCGGCAAAAGGGGTGCGTAAACTCTATGATGTCGAAGGCGATCTTAAATTGCGCAACGCCGAATTGATCTGGGCCAAAGGCGCGACAGCCATCACCGATGTTGATGCTGATCTTTATTGGAATAATGATGCGTTTACTGCCAGTTTTCTAACCGGACGTATTGACGATATTGCCGTGCAGCGTGGCCGAATTGTCATTGAACCGGTGCTTGAAGATATCCAGAAAAATGCGGTGATTTCACTGAATGCTAAAGGCGAAGCCAACACCGCGATGGATTTGGCGCGTCAAGCTGGCTTGTCACAATATGGCAGTTTTGATTTCAGCAAAATCAAAGCTGATGGTGAAATTGAATTCAGCCTTGAAGCTGTTTTGCCGCTTGGTAAATCGGCGTCACTAGCCAATCGTATCCAGAAACTTGATGCCACAATCAGCAATGGTTCGTTCCGCAATCTGCCAAACCAGATGAATGTTGATGATGCCGAGCTTGTGATGAATATATCGGCTGATAATAGCCAGATTACCGGCACGGCGACTGTCTATGGCGCGCCAAGCGAATTCAGCCTCGAAATTGATCACCAAAAACGCCATGTCGAACTGGTTGGTCAAACCCCGCCATCGGCCTTGCTTGCCTCGGCGATTGCCAAGATATTTGACCTTGATATCGCTGGATCAATTGGCGGTAAAATTGTCTATTCTGGCGACCCATCAATGGGCGAGGCAAAAATTGGAATGACGGTTGATCTCGGCAGCGCGTCAATCAATGTGCCGAAATTGAACTGGGCAAAATTACCAGCCGAGGACGGCCGCGCAACAATGACCATCTTGCTTCGCAAGGGTGAAGTGGCGTCATTGCAAAATATCGATGTGGCCACTGGCAGCTTGTCAGCCCAAGGCCAAATCGCCTTTGACACAACGGCCAAAATTCAGGCCGCCTTTTTCGAACGCGTTGCCTGGCCGGGAAATGATATTCGAGATTTGATTATCGAGCGCAATGCCGAATCATCATGGAAAGTTGGCGCAACAGCGCGGCTGGTAAATCTAGTGCCGCTTCGTCGTAATGAAGGGGTCAGTGGTGGTGAAACACTGATCTTTGATTTTACCGCTGATCAAATTGTTGTTGATAACGAAATTGCCCTATCGGGTCAGTTATCGGGCAATCGTACAAGTGACGGCATGGGCAAAGCCCAATTTCTGGGAACCATGCTTGTTGATGGAACGCCATTGATTACCGAAGCCGATCTGGAGATGGGGTTTGGGGTAAATGGCGACAGGATTACCGGCACTGGCCTGATTGGTGGCGGTGAAGTCAATCTGAGCTTTGATGCAAAAACAAAGTCTGATCCCAAATTGGTGATCGAGTCCAAAAATGCTGGCCGCGTATTAACTGGATTGAAAGTGACGGATACGGTTCGTGGTGGCCAATTGCGTCTGACGAATATTTTCAAAGATAATAAGTTCAAATCTTTTGACACCAAAATCGAATTGGCAAAATTCAGGATTGTCGAAGCGCCAAGAGCCTTGCGGGCGTTTTCGGTGCTTAGCCTTGCGGGTCTCTATTCGCTTGTCGAGGGTGATGGCACCGCGTTTCGGCGCGGTGAGGCGGTTTTAGAAACGCGCGGCCCGACGGTAAAGATTGTCAGCATGAAAGCCAGCGGTGAGGCTGTTGGCGTCACCATGCTTGGGGTGTATGATCGTGCCACCAAAAGGGTGGATGTGAGTGGTAATTTGGTGCCGGTGAATCAGATCAGCAAGCTTCTTGGCAAAGTGCCTCTGCTGGGTGACTTTATCGCAGGCATGGATAAAAGCGGCATCTTTGTTAGCCAATTCACCGTGACTGGCACATCGGATGATATGAAAACAGCGGTCAATCCAGTGTCATCAATTGCCCCTGGCCTGTTGCGTGATCTATTTTCGCCGAACTGGTTAGGTCGAGAAGAAAAACGCCTGTTTGGCGAGGGCGAAACTGCACCAGCACCAGCGCAATAGGCCGCCGGAAAAGCGGCGTGATTTACCGCTAATCTAGGGCTATTGATCTATGATAAAATAATGAGCGCATGCCGTTTTTTGCCAGCCGACATTTTCAGCTTACCATCTTGGAAATCAGCAAGGCTGATCATGGCGTCTTCATCGGTGATGGCGTTGTCATTTACCTTTGCTCCGCCGCCGCGGATTAAGCGTCTTGCCTCGCCATTCGATTTGGCAAAGCCGACCATGTTCAAAGCTGCGATAACGCTAAGGCTTGCAGCGTCGGTTGAATTGATCGTCACCTGATGAAGGCCATCACTCATGCCTTTATCGCCAAAGGTGGTTTGCGCGGTCGCTTTGGCCTTTTCGGCAGCGTCGATGCCGTGGCAAAGCCGCGTTGCCTCATCAGCAAGGATGATTTTGGCTTGGTTAATCTCGGCACCTTCAAGCGCGCCTAATTTGCGAACCTCGTCCATTGGCAATTCGGTAAATAGGCCAAGAAAGCGCGCAACGTCTGAATCTTCGGTATTGCGCCAGAACTGCCAGAAATCGAAACTAGATAATTTCGCATCATTCAGCCAGATTGCGCCATTGGCCGATTTGCCCATTTTTGCGCCCGATGATGTGGTGATCAGCGGCGACGTCAGACCATAGATTTCCTGACCATCAACGCGGCGGGTCAAATCAATGCCGGTGACAATATTGCCCCATTGGTCTGATCCGCCCATCTGCAATTGGCAGCCATAGCGGCGGCGCAATTCCAGAAAATCATAGGCTTGTAAAATGGCATAGTTGAATTCAAGAAAGGATAAGGGCTGTTCACGTTCAAGCCGCAATTTCACTGATTCCATGCCCATCATGCGATTGATCGAGAAATGTGGCCCGTAATCGCGCAGGAACCGGATATAATGAAGGCTGTCGAGCCAATCGGCATTATCAACCATCAAAGCATCGGATGGGCCGTCACCAAAAGTCAGATATTTTTCAAAAACGCTTTTGATGCCGTTTTTGTTAATTTCGATATCCTGATCCGACAATAGCGGGCGGGCGGTATCCTTGCCCGATGGGTCGCCAACCTTGGTTGTGCCGCCGCCCATCAAAACGATTGGTTTATGGCCGCATCGCTGCAAGATGCGAAGCATCATGATTTGCACAAGCGAGCCAACATGAAGGCTGTCAGCGGTGCAATCAAAACCGATATAGGTCGGGATCGCATGATCGGCCGCCAGCGCGTCAAGAGCGTCAATATCGGTGGCCTGATGAATATAGCCACGCTCGCTAAATTGTTGGATTAGGTTCGATTTATAATTCATCTTCGATCCAGATTGTCAAAATGTCAAAGCCAGCGCACCGATGAAGCGGCGCGTTGGCGGTTGATGTTTCAGCCTAGGCCAGCGGATCAAAATCCGGCTCGGTCAATGCGGTATCAAGATAGGTGCCAACGCGTTCGATCATCGGGTCAAGATGATCGGTAAAGAAATGATTGGCACCGGGAACAATATCAATATCGATTGTAACGCCCTTTTGAATTGAAAGACGATCAACCAGCTTGTGAATGGCATCGGGTGGTACCTGCTCGTCCTGTTCACCATGCACAATCAGGCCAGACGCGGGACATGGTGCCAGAAATGAAAAATCATGGGTCAATGCTGGCGGCGTTACCGAAATAAAACCGCGAATTTCTGGGCGACGCATCATCAATTGCATGCCGATCCATGCGCCAAAAGAAAATCCGGCAATCCAGCATTGGCGTGATGCAGGGTTTTGTGCCTGCAGCCAATCCATTGCGGTTGCCGCATCTGACAATTCGCCTTCGCCATTGTCATATTCGCCCTGACTGCGGCCAACACCTCGAAAATTGAACCGAAGCACGGCAAAGCCACGCGCTTGGAAATGCTTATACAGCGAATAGGTGACACGGTTATTCATCGTGCCGCCCTTATCAGGCTCTGGGTGCAGTATTAGCGCGGTCGGTGCATCAGGCACCTCACTTGGCATGTAGCGGCATTCCAATCGTCCATCGGGGCCGTTTATGATAACCTCGGGCATAAGTTTTTTCCGTTCATCTTGCACTATCGTAATCAGGGCTTATATCGTAATATGCAGGACACGCCAAGCGAGCTTTCACACCTAATGTGCGCGAATGTGTGATTTGCTGGTAACAAACCGGTCTAAATCTGTTTGCTGTCGATGATCTTGACTGAAAAATCACGCGTCAGCCATTTTTATTCCACCAAAGCCAACACTGGATTGAAACATATGTTTGCAAATTTACGCCGTGACTTAAATGCGATTATGGAACGCGATCCGGCAGCCAGCAATCGGCTGGCGGCGGTCTTTCTATATCCAAGCTTTCAAGTTATGCTGGCCTATCGTTTGTCGCATATTTTATGGCGGATGCGGCTTTGGTTCATTGCGCGGCTGATCATGCAGATTGCGCGCGTACTAACAGGCATCGAAATTCACCCCGCAGCAAAAATCGGCCCCGGTTTCTTTGTTGATCATGGCATGGGAACGGTCATTGGGGAAACAGCCGAAATTGGCCGTGATGTCACGCTCTATCACGATGTAACACTTGGCGGGGTGATGCCAGCGGTTGATTCAGACAAACAGCGCGAGGCGAAACGCCATCCAACGCTTGGCGATTATGTGATTGTTGGTGCCGGCGCGCAAATTCTTGGCCCGATCACGGTTCATCGCTGTGCGCGGGTGGGTGGCAATTCGGTGGTGACAAAAGATGTTCCCGAAGCGGCAACCGTTGTTGGCGTGCCCGCACGTCAGATGAGCAAAACCACAACCAAGGCCGAAGCCGATACAAGCTTTATGGCCTATGGTGTTCAATCGGGTATTGATCTTGATCCGCGTGAGCGCACGATCAGAGCGCTTGTTGACGAGGTGCAAAGCCAGCGCGCACGCCTTAGCGATCTTGAAGATAGGCTGGCCAGTGCGGCAGCACCAGCCACACCGAAAAAAGCACCACGCAAAACCAAGCCAAAGCCGGTCAGCTAGGTTGTTTGGTGAAGCTGGTCATCAATGATGCGTAAGACGCCAATCTATCTTGATAATAATGCAACAACGCCATTGCGTGCTGCTGCCATCACGGCCATGCAGGATGCGATGGGGCCGCCAGCAAACCCGTCATCGGTTCATGGCTTCGGGCGCAATGCCCGTCTGATTGTTGAAACCGCGCGCAGTGCAGTGGCAATGCTTGCCGGTTGCCGCGCCGCCGATGTGGTGTTTACCAGCGGCGGTACCGAGGCGAATAATCTTGTGATGGCACAATATGATCATGTGATCACGAGTAGGATCGAACATGACTCGGTGCGACATGCGCATCAAAATTGTCATCAAATTGCCGTTGATGAAAATGGGGTTGTTGATCTGGATATGCTGGCAACAGTCATGGCTGGCATTGATGATGCGGCCAAGCCGCGAACACTCATCTCGATCATGGCTGCCAATAATGAAACGGGTGTTATCCAGCCAATGGACGAAATTGCCGCAATGGCAAAAAGTGCAAATATCGCCTTGCACAGCGATATGGTGCAGATTTTTGGCAAACACCATATCAATTTTGACGCATCGAAAATCAGCTATGCCAGCCTGTCAGCGCATAAGATTGGTGGCCCGTCTGGTGTTGGTGCGTTGCTGGTGCGCCCGGGGTGCAGGCTTTCCAGCCTGCTTCGTGGCGGTGGTCAGGAACAGGGGCGGCGGGCTGGCACTGAAAATCTGGTTGGCATTGCCGGTTTTGGCGGTGCGGCAGATGATGCGCTTGGCGATATTGGTCATTATCAGACAATGGCGAAATGGCGCGATGATTTTGAACGCCGCATGCTGGATCAGCGAAGCGGGATCGCGGTTTTTGGCCGCGATGCGCCACGGCTTGGCAATACCAGCTGTATTGCCGCATTGGGAAAAGCGGCTGAGACAATGGTGATGGCATTTGACATTGCCGGTGTTGCGATTAGCGCCGGTTCGGCCTGTTCGTCGGGCAAGGTCAAACCAAGCCATGTGCTGGAGTCGATGGGTGCAGGGCCACGCGCTGGCGAGGCCATTCGCATCTCAGGCGGATGGGCAACCACCCAAAGCGACTTTGAAATGCTTGCAGATGTGTTTTTGCAACTGTACAAGCAACCCGCATAATTTGATCTGCCAAATTTGAATTTGCAAATTCAGCGGGATTTGCAAATAAAGGGCAATCGCGATAAAGACAGGTGAAACAAGGAGTCGCCCGAAATGCCGAATATTATTTTTACCAAGCCGGATGGCTCGGAACATAATGTCACTGTTGAAAATGGTGTCACTGTCATGGAAGCGGGGCGTGATGCCGGACTTGGCATTGAGGGAACATGCGGCGGTTGCCTGTCTTGTGCAACCTGTCATGTCATTGTTGATGCCGACTGGTTTGCCAAAACCGGCGCACCGGGTGAAGATGAGGTGGATATGCTTGATCTGGCATTTGGCCTTGCGCAGACATCGCGCCTTGGATGCCAGATTGAAATGTCGGATGCGCTTGATGGTTTGCGTGTAACGATTCCAGAAGATATGTAGGGCTGATTATGGCGGCGCAAGCAGCAAAAACCAAAGCAAAGGACAGCATCAATGCTGGTCTGAATGCGCTTGGCTTTGCCAAACCGCCTGCCGAAACACGCGTTGTTGTCGCCATGTCTGGTGGGGTTGACTCATCGGTGACGGCTGCCTTGCTTCATGAGCAGGGTTTCGATGTGATTGGCATTACCTTGCAGCTCTATGATCATGGGGTTGCGGTGCAGACCAAGGGCGCGTGCTGTGCTGGTGTTGATATCCATGACGCCCGCACGGTTGCCGGACGTCTTGGCATTCCGCATTATGTGCTTGATTACGAAAACCGGTTTCACGATCAGGTCATGCAGGATTTTGCCGATAGCTATCTTCGCGGTGAAACGCCAATCCCCTGTGTACGTTGTAACCAGACGGTAAAATTTACCGATCTGTTAAAAACCGCGCGTGACCTCGAAGCCGATTGCCTTGCCACTGGGCATTATGTCCAGCGCATTGCTGGTGATGATGGCCCGCGTTTGCTTCGCGGTGCCGATCCAGCAAAAGACCAGTCCTATTTCCTGTTTGCCACAACGGCTGAACAATTGGATTATCTGCGGTTTCCGCTTGGCGGTCTTGATAAGGATGAAACGCGCAATCTGGCGCGTAAATTCGGGCTTACCGTCTCGGAAAAGCCAGATAGTCAGGATATCTGCTTTGTACCAAACGGGCGATATGGCGATGTTGTTCGCCGGTTGCGGCCCGGTGCGGTTGATGCAGGGGATATCGTGCATATTGATGGCACGGTTCTTGGTCGTCATAACGGGGTGATTGATTACACGATTGGCCAACGCCGCGGCCTTGGTATTGGCGGGCGGGCAGGTGTGGATGAGGCGGATGGCCCGCTTTATGTTGTTGCCATTGATGCAGCGTCAAATCAGGTGATTGTCGGCCCGCAAAAGGCGCTTGCCTGTGTCGAGGTTCATTTAGGTGATGTTAATTGGATCACTGGCGCACCTCGCGATAACACCCCGATTTTAGCGCGGTTACGCAATACAGCACCGGCGATGCCGGCGCGCGTATTTTGCCATGAAGATGGCGGTGCGACGACTGTTGTGGTTCGGCTGGATGAGGCGCAATTCGGCATTGCCGCCGGTCAGGCTGCGGCAATTTATGATGGTGCCAATCCCGATCAATTGCTTGGTGGGGGCTGGATTGCGCAGGCACCGCTGGTTGGCAATATCGATCAAGATCAATAAGGGCTTTGCACCAGTAACCGGTCTAAGCCTCTGATCATACGAAGCTAACATTTGGATTTTTCATGCCGTTTTAAACGGTGTGATGATGAATGATCTTTTACAAATTCAAAAGGATTTAGGCGCGCCGGCGCGTGAGCCGCGGCGCCGTCTGGCGTCCGACGAAGAATTGGACGCACCGGAAGATGGCTATGATCCGCGGGATTGGCTAGCAATGCCGGTAAATCACAGTCGTTATCACAAAGGCTATACAACCAATCATTGGCTTAGTGTCTTTCGGGCGGTGACTGCTAGCGGTTAAAGCAGCTTTAAATTTGCTGGTTTCATTGGGTATGAGCTTACAAGACTGGTTCTTACGTTCCTTTTTAGGCAATATGATAGGCGCTAGCTTGGCAGGATTTTTGCAACCTTTTGGTGTTGTTTTGGTATTATGCCAGTGCAGGGTGGGGATTGATGGGCCAGCAAGTCTCGATTATAGAGTTAAAAGAACAAATTGAAGCGGCGAAACGTAGCCTTGCTGAAATGTCGCCGGTGGACATTGCTGCCGACCCTTTATTTCAACCTGCTGCCATGCCGACCGCAAATTCTGTTGGTTTGGCTGGTGGGCATGAAGATGACGCGCCAGACGCTTTCAACCAAAATTTGCCAGCTAATGATGATATGGCGATTGCAGATATGGCGACTGCAGATATG